>Ga0079995_1049155_pt1 | contig 192327 bp, 164 predicted proteins | sample FaiFalFF_MnMetaG_2_FD_69198 | JGI IMG/M metagenome (GOLD analysis project Ga0079995, IMG submission 69198) | Freshwater microbial communities from Yellowstone National Park, Wyoming, USA - Fairy Falls C (FF_Mn_C) (SPADES assembly) (version 4) | ecosystem: Environmental > Aquatic > Freshwater >... | reverse complement strand
TCGCTCCCAGCATCGTGAAGCCGGTAGCGACTCCGTCATCGACGAGTATCGCCGTTTTCCCGGTCAAGTCAGGGAGCGGTCGTCCGCCGCGATAGAGTTGGCGTCGGCGCTCGAGTTCAGCCATCAACTTGGGGACGATCCGCTCGATGTACTCGCGGGTCGCGACGCCCAAGCGAATCTCCTCCTCGTTGACCGAAACGAAGCCGTTCTCGGCTACTACGCCGATCGCATATTCCGGGTTGAAGGGTGCACCGATCTTGCGCGTGAGGATGACGTCCAAAGGAATGTGCAGCGATCGAGCGATCTCGTAGCCGACCAGAACGCCACCGCGTGGTAACGCGAGGACGATGGCTGGTGTTCCCGTGAGATCACGCAGCCGTTCCGCCAGTTGCCGGCCTGCCTCGAAGCGGTCTCGAAACATCGCCCACCCCCACCAGTTCGTCCGATCGTCGCACTACGCTATGATTGACGCGACCGCGCGGCGACTTCTTCGTGCGCCGCAAACAACAATGGAGGACTTGTCGATGGCCAAACCACGTCTTCGGATCATTCCGCTCGGCGGTGTCGGTGAGATCGGTAAGAGCATGACCGTTTACGAGTATCGCAACGATCTGATCGTGATCGATGCCGGCGCCAAATTTCCCGAGGAAGATCTCCGTGGAGTCGATTTGATTATCCCCGATGTCGGATACATCAAGCAAAGGCTGAACAAGTTGCGCGCCATCCTGCTCACCCACGGGCATGAGGACCATATCGGTGGGATTTCCTTCATTCTCAACGAATTCAAGAGTATCGCTCCGGTGCCGATCTATGGCTCGGAACTCGCGATCGCCTATGCGCGTGCCAAACTGGAAGACTACAGCGATCCCAAACTGGCGGACTTCCGGGTCGTCGAGCCGCGCAAGCGTTACCGACTCGGCCAGCACTTCGAGGTCGAGTTCATTCCGGTCACCCACAGCATTCCCGGTAGTTACGCCATCGCGCTGAAAACGCCACTCGGTTGGGTGGTCCATACTGGTGACTACAAGTTCGACCCCACTCCACCGCTCGGCCCGCGGACCGACGAAGAGCGCCTGAAGCAGCTCGGCCGGGAAGGTGTTTTGGTTCTCCTTTCCGACGCTGTCCGGGTCGAACGTCCTGGTCACACCCCCTCCGAGGCGGTGGTCAGCGAGACGTTGGACCGTATCATCGGTGCGGCCGAGGGTCGGGTGGTGCTGACCACATTTGCCTCCAACATCACCCGGATCGATCAGGCGATCCGGGCAGCGCATCGCCATGGGCGCAAGGTAGCCATCTCCGGCCGGAGCATGGAGCAGAGCACCCGCATCGCTCAGGAACTCGGCTATCTTCACCCACCCGATGGCGTGTTGGTGCCGGTCGAGATCGCGATGACGCTCCCGCGCAAACAGGCGATGCTTCTGACGACCGGTAGCCAAGGAGAAGCGACGGCGGCTCTAGCGCGGATCGCGAGCAGCGATCACCCGCATATTCGGCTCACGCCTGGCGATCTCGTCATCTTTTCCGCTACTCCCATCCCTGGTAACGAGCAGACGGTGAGCGAGACTATCGATCAGCTCTTCCGGATGGGGATCAAAGTGATTTATCCCGATATCGAGCCGACGGTGCACGTCTCCGGGCACGCGAGTCGCGAGGAGCTCAAGCATATGCTTCGCCTGCTGCGGCCGCGCTTCTGTGTTCCCGTCCATGGAGAGTACCGTCACCTCGCCCTTTACCGGGAACTCGCCCTCGAACTCGGCTATTTGCCAGAGCGAGTCGTCATTCCCGAACTCGGGTCGGTCCTGAGCTTCAGCCGCGAAGATGTCCGGCGCGAGGGAACGGTCGATTGTGGGCCTGTCCTCGTCGACTTCGTCACGCCGACTCACGCCGTCTTGCGCCGACGGGATGAGGTCGCTTCCAGTGGCGTGATCATCGCCGCCTTCGTGATCGATCGCGAAACGGGGAAGCTCATCGCCGGCCCCGAAGTGACCGCTGAAGGGCTGAACGGTAAGGTGAGCGCGGAAACACTCGCCAAAGTGACGGAGGAGTTCAAGCGGTTCCTGGCCAAGCAAAAAGGTGGCTTCAGCCACGGTTACCTGGTCAGTCGGACAAAGAGCGTGCTCGGCCGGCAGCTCTATCGACGGGCCAAGTTCCGCCCGCTGATCTTGCCGCTGATCAGCGAGTTATGAGCGTGGCCCTCCGTTAGCGGAGCCGGGCGATCAGGACGTTGACGACGACCAGCACGGCGACGATCAGCGCCGCCAGCGCCGTGCTGTTGGCTCGCCCCAAACGGTTGCGCCAGAGCACGGTCAGGAAGAGCGCCGCGAGCGCCAGGTACCCGGTAATCGGATGCCAAATGCTGATCACTTGGGGTGCTCTGATGTAGAGGATCGTGCCCAGGATCACCTGGAGCGCGATCAGTGAGTGAGCGATCCCGACGAGCCACATCGGCAGTCCATTCTTCTGCCGGCGCAACCACGAGCCGACGGCAAGGAGCAAATAGATGATGGCGAGCGATTCACCGAGCATCCCGTGGATCGTGACGATCGTTCCCATCGTTCCTTCCTTTCCCTGCCTATTCTATCGCTCGATAGACCGGCTGCGCCGAGCTCCCCACCAGCCCAGCGCACTGATGCCAGCGAGCAGCGGGATCATCCACTCCTCGGGGACGCTGACCGAGCGCTTGGGTGTCAGCAGGGGAGCCCCGCCGGTGGCGAGATCGCGGACGAGATGAGCGCCGAGCCCGAGTCCCAGCCCCAGTCCGAGCGCCCGGTCTCGACGCATCGTCACCAGTGCCAGCAGGCACGCCACCGCGGCTGAGTGCGTCGCTGGGCGGGAGGGCATCGTCATGCAGGCCGAAAGACGCAGCGAACGCGCGGCTGCGACGTGATCGAGATCGAGGATGAGGGAACCGACGAGTGCCCCGGCGAGCAGACGACCGGGAGCCGGCAGCTGCCCGGTGATCGGCAAGACAGTCGCCAGTCCCGATGCCGCGTGCGAGGCAGCATCACTCACGCCGCGTCGCCACGATCCGGGCGGTGCTGCCGACCATGCGCGATGCGCGATCAGGGCGATACCCCAGGTGAGCAGCGTCGCGAGCCAACGCCGCATGCTCCTGCCTCCATCCTTCCCCGCCCGAGCATACTCGATGGAGCGGACAGGCAGGTCGGTCTGGCCGAGGAGGGTGAAGAGTGGAACCCCGCAAGCGATCACAGCGCGCTGTCGTTCTCCTGTCGGGTGGACTGGACAGCACGACACTGGCCTATTTGCTCGATGCCTACGGCTTCGTGCTCTACGGGCTCTCCTTCCGCTATGGTCAGCGCCACGAACGGGAACTGGAAGCAGCGCGAGCCATCGCGGAGAAACTCCGTTTCGCCGAACATCGGGTCGTCACGATCGATCTCGCGCAGTGGGGCGGGTCGTCTCTCGTCGGTTCGGGAGAGATACCCAGGCAGCCGACGAGCGGAATCCCCTCCACCTATGTGCCGGTGCGCAACCTGGTCTTCCTCGCGATCGCCCATGCCTATGCGGAAGCGATCGATGCCGATGCGGTCGCGATCGCGGTGAGTCAAGTCGACTACAGCGGGTACCCGGATTGTCGCGGAGAGTTCCTCGCCGCCTATCAGCAGGCAGCGGATCTGGCATCGCGGCGCTTCGTCGAAACGGGACGACGGATTCCGGTCTTGGCGCCGTTCCTCGATGTTCCCAAGTCAGCGATCGTCCGACTCGGTCTCCGGCTCGGTGTCGACTACGCCGAGACCTGGTCGTGCTACCGTGGCGGTGAGCGTCCCTGCCAGGAGTGCGATTCGTGCCGCTTGCGGGCCCAGGCGTTCGCGGAGGCAGGGGTGCCTGATCCCTTGCTCCAGCGCTGATTTCTGGTGCGTGGTACAACAAGGCCCGGTGCGAGGAGGGGAATCGCATGCCAGTTCAGCTCGTCTTGATCGGGCTTCCCCAGAGCGGAAAGACCACTGTCTTCAATGCTTTGACCGGTTTACAGGCGGCGACCGGAACCTTCAGTGGTGCCGAGGACGAACCGAACCTGGCCACGGTCAAAGTGCCGGACCCGCGACTCGACGAACTCACACGGCTTTTCCGACCACGCCGGACTGTGCCAGCGGAGATCCAGTACTGGGATGTCGCTGGTCTGGCCAAGGGAATCCATGAGCGAGGACTCGGTGGGCGCCTGCTCGGGATTCTCCAGCAGGCCAGTGCGCTCGTCCATGTCGTCCGAGCCTTTCACGATCCAGCGGTCCCGCATCCAGAAGGATCGGTCGATCCGCTCCGCGACATCGCGACGATCGATATGGAGCTCCTCTTCACCGATCTCGCGATGGTCGACAAGCGACTGCAGCGAATCCGCTCCATGATCCCGAAGCTGCGCGGCCCGGAGCGAGAGGCGCACGAACGCGAAGGAGCAGTCTTGGAGCGTTTGCATCGTGCCCTGAGCGAGGGGAAGCCGATCCGGGCGATCGAACTCGAGCCGGACGAGGAAAAGCTGCTCCGCGGTTTCGGTTTCTTGACACAGAAACCCCTGCTCATTCTGCTCAATCTCGGGGAGGAGCGACTGGCCCAGGCGGAAGAACTTTTGGCGGCTGCCAGCCAGCACGTAAGCGGTCCCGGGGTTGCGGTCGAAGCGCTGCCGGGCAAGTTGGAGGCGGAACTGGCTCAGCTCGCCCCAGAGGAGGCAGTTGCTTTCATGCAGGAACTCGGCATCGACGAGCCTGCCCGGAATCGCGTGATCCGGACCTCGTATCGGCTGCTGGGCCTCATCTCGTTCTTCACGGTTGGACCGGACGAAGTGCGTGCGTGGACTATCAAGCGCGGTGCCACAGCAGTCGAGGCTGCTGGTGCGATCCACAGTGACCTGGCGCAGGGTTTCATCCGAGCAGAAGTCGTGCACTACGAGGATCTCGTCCGCGTGGGTGGATTGACCGAAGCGCGGAAGGCTGGTCTGCTCCGCTTGGAGGGCCGGAACTACGTGGTGCAGGATGGCGACATCGTCCACATTCTCTTCAACGTCTGATCGCCGGGAGGGCGATGGCCGTGGATGTCGACCTTTCGCCGCGAACCAGCGGACTCCTGCCGCTGTGGCTGGTTGCCGGCGTGGGGTTGACCTGGCTGGTGGTGACGACCGGCCTGTGGCGACGGCGGTCGTGCTTTGCCGCCGAACTCGCGGCGCTGGGAGCACTCTTCCTCAGCTGGGTCGCTTTCTTCTGGCGACCACTCCTGAGCGCTGCGCAGGTACCGCGCGGCGGTGGCGACCTGAATTCGTTCTTCTTCCCCCTGCATGCCTTCGCCGCGCGCGTCGTCCAGCAGGGGGAGATACCGTACTGGAACCCGACGCTGTTCAGCGGTTTGCCGCATTGGGCGAATTATCAGGCCGGCTTGCTCTACCCACCGAACTGGATCTTGTATCTCCTCGCGCGTCCCTTCAGCTACGGCGCTCTCGAACTCCTCGTGCTCGCTCAGTATCTCGTCGCCAGTTCTGGTGCCTATGCGCTCGCCCGGCTCGGGCTGAGACTCCCACGGATCGCGAGTCTCGTCGCGGGAATCGTCTTTCCGTATAGCGGATTTCTGGTTGCCCATCTCGGTCATTATTCGATGCTGGCTGCTGCGGTCTGGATTCCCTGGCTCTGGCTCGGGCTCGCCCGCAGCGTCGTCACGTCGCGTTGGCGCTGGAGCTTGTTGACGGCGAGTGCGACGTTCTTGCTCTGTACGGGTGGGCATCAGCAGACCGTTCTCTATGGTCTTAGCGCGAGCGTTCTCTGGTGGTTGGCCTGTTTCGTCCGCTGGCGCGCGGGAGAGTTGCTGGCGATCGCCGCTCGCCACCGCGCAGCGGAGCCCGTGGAGGTCTGGCAGCGTGCCGGAAGGCTTCTTGCGGACGCCGCGCGAAGTGGACTACCGGTCGCGAGCGGTGTGCTCGCGGCAGCGCCGGCGCTCCTTCCGTCCCTCGACCTGGCCCGGCGGTCGGTGCGGGCCGGTGGCCTGGGTTACGAGCAAGCGAGCGAGTTCTCGCTCCAGCCGATCGCGCTCGTGAACTTCTTCTTGCCGCGGCTCTTCGGTGACAATCCCACGAACTGGTGGGGACCCTGGGCGAGCGGCGAAGTATGGGCCTATGCCGGGGTGGTGACGTTTTTTCTGGCGAGTCTGGCGCTCGCGCTCAGTCGAGAACCCCTCCGCTGGGCACTCGCCGGGATCGGACTGATCGCCTTGCTCCACGCGCTGGGGCCAGCGACACCGCTGCACGGCTGGGTGTATCGCTTCGTCCCGTTCGCGGATCTCCTCCGTGCACCAGCTCGCTCCCTCCTCTTCGTCGATCTCGTGCTGGCCCTGTTGAGTGCGCTCGGTCTGGCAGCGGCGCTCGAGCCTGGTGTCGTGTCCCCCTCGTTGCATCGTCGCTGGGAGCGCCGACTTCTGCTCGTTCTCGCAGCGCTCACTCTGTTCGCTGCTCCGCTCTTTCTCGACGCGATCGTGAGCGGTTCGTCACCACCGGAACGGGCTGTGCTGGCCCTGGAGGGGACGCTCATGCTCGTCCTTTGGCTCGGTCTGGCGACGCTCTGGTTCCGCGGTCTCCGAACGCGGTGGCCAGCGCCGCTCCTCGGCCTGGCTGGCGTGCTCCTCGTCGTCCTGGATCTCTTCAGCGCCACAGCACCGTTCAATCCGACTCCCGACGATCTCCTCGTCGACTTCCGGCATACGGAGACAGTCGCGTTTCTCCGGCAAGCGAGTCGGGACGAGCCCTGGCGTTTTCTCTCGCTCACCATCCGCTGGCAGCCGAGTGCGGCGGCTGTGTACGGCCTGGAGGATGCGGGGGGACTCTTCGATCCGATGCAACCGGCCTCTATGGCGCGTGCACTGGAGTGCGTCCGAGCGCAACCCGCTCTCCCGCTCCTCGATCTCCTGAACGTCCGCTTCATACTGACTCGGCCAGAGAGTGGACCACTCGCCCCCCATTGGGAAGACCGCCTGCACACGTCGACTGGACTCGTGATCTGGGAGAACCGATCCGCTTTGCCGCGCGCCTGGTTGCGTGGTCGCGCCGAGGTGGCGAGCGTGGACGAAGCGCTCGATCGCGTCTGTCGCCCTGACTTCGACCCGCAGCAGGATCTCCTCCTCGCCGAACCGCTGCCACCAGCTGACCCGGGTGCGAGCGGGACCGTGCGTACTCGCTGGGATGGCCCCAATCGCTTGCTGCTCGATGTCCAGACGAGCGGCCCGGCGTACCTCGTCGTGGCGATCACAGCTGACCCCGGCTGGCGTGCTGCACTCGATGGCCGGTCGACTGCGGTCGTCACGGCAGACGGTCTCTACCAGGCGATCTGGGTGCCGGCGGGGCAGCATCGCGTCGAGTTCCGCTATCGTCCGCCATATCTCGAGTGGGGAATCGCTGGTGTGGCTGCGGGTGTGCTCCTGCTGACCCTCTGCCCGCTGCTGCACCGGTTGAGCCGGATTCGCATCGCTCGGGCTGCTGCCGCCTCGCTGTCCTCACCAGCTGACGAGTCATGATGCCTTCGCTGTGCCTGTGGCGAGTGGGTGCCCGACCGCAACGCGTGCGGGTACGCTCTCCGTGGTGATCTTCTCGCTCCCGCGTCGATGTGGCGGTAGAGCGCGACCGATCGCTGTTTTGTCCAGGCGATCAGGCAAGCTTTCTGCTTACCAGCCCGGAGCGTGCCCGGCGAGCTGACACGCGAACGGCTTACCCTCGTGCCTTGACGCCATAGGATCGGCGGAGGCTCGCGACAGCGTCGGGACCGATCCGATGCAATTCCAGTCCAGCGCTCCGGGCTGTCACCACCATGCGGCAGAGAAACTCGAGCACCTCGACTCGCCGGAATGCATCGAGCGGAGACTCGCCGACGGTGACCACGCCGTGATTCGCCATGATGACGACCGAGCGCTCTTTGCCGAGCGCCTCGGCGACAGCCCGAGCCAACTCGTCAGTGCCAGGCTGAATGTAGGGTACCCGAGCGATTTCACCAAGGTACAACGCTGTTTCAGGAACGATATCGGTCGGGAGTTCCAGGTCGGTGCACGCGACGAGCGTCGTGTAGAACGGAGAAAGATGGATCACGCAGCGCACATCGGGACGTGCCTGGTAGATGCGTCGGTGCAGCTGGATCTCGGTGGAGGCCTCCGGCGGCTCGCCCCGTTCGCCCTGGAGCGGGGCGAGAACGAAATCTTGCGAGTCGAGTTGGTCGAGGGCGGTTCCTCGCATTGTGATGAGGAAGTGCGACTCGCTGCGCCGCAGGCTCAGGTTACCGCCAGTCCCCCACAGGTACCCGCGACTCCCCGCCAGCCGACCGAGTGCGATGAGACTCTGATGTGGGACGAGCTCGACTGGCATTCGCCTCTCCTGTCTGTCATCGTCACGTGTTCGCGAGGATCTCGCGCATCAAGTCGGCTATCTCAGCCGGTCGCTCCGCGACGTGCACGCCAGCTGCCTCGAGTGCGGCGATCTTCTCGGCAGCTGTTCCCCGCCCGCCGCTGATGATCGCTCCGGCGTGTCCCATGCGTCGACCGGGCGGGGCCGTGCGCCCGGCGATGAAGCCGACGACAGGCTTGGTCACCTGCTCCCGGATATAGGCTGCGGCTGCTTCCTCGTCGGCTCCGCCGATCTCACCGATGAGCACGATGGCGCGTGTCTCTGGATCGTTCTCGAACAGCTCGAGCACATCAACGAAGGAGGTCCCGATGATCGGATCGCCGCCGATGCCGACGGCCGACGATTGGCCGATGCCTGCGCGTGTCAGTGCCCAGACGACTTCGTACGTAAGCGTTCCACTGCGCGAGACGATACCGACTGGCCCGGGCGTGTGGATGAATCCCGGCATGATGCCCACCTTGGCCTTGCCCGGCGAGATCAGTCCCGGGCAATTGGGGCCGATGAGCCGCACGCCGCGCTGACGGACGGCGTGGTAAACCCGGAGCATTTCCAGAACTGGAATCCCCTCGGTGATGCAGACGATGAGCGGGATGCCAGCATCGGCCGCCTCGAGGATCGCATCGGGAGCGAACGGCGCCGGAACAGCGATGAAAGAGACATTGGGCTGGGTAGCAGCGACGGCATCGGCGACCGTATCGAACACTGGGACACCGTGCACGACTCGACCGCCGGCTCCCGGTGTGACGCCCGCTACAACTCTGGTCCCGTACTCGATCATCTGCCCGGTGTGGAACGAGCCTTCCTTCCCGGTGATTCCTTGCACCAGCAACCGCGTCGACTCGTCGACCAGGATCGCCATCTCCCGCCCCCGCCTCACTGACCTTGCGCGAGTGCCACGGCTCGCTGCGCTGCTTCTTCCATCGTGTCCACGACCGTGAAACCAGCTTCCTCGAGCAGGCGACGCCCCTCCTCTTGGCGCGTTCCGACGAGACGGATCACCATCGGCACGCGAACCTCGACTTGGCGCAGGGCCTCGAGAATCCCTTGTGCCACCACATCGCCGCGCGTGATGCCCCCGAAGATATTGACCAGAATGGCGCGGACGTTGGGATCAGCGACGACGATCCGCAAAGCCGCCGCCACCCGCTGCGCCGAGGCTCCTCCACCGATATCCAGGAAATTCGCTGGCTCCCCACCGTACAGTTTGATGGCGTCCATCGTCGCCATGGAGAGCCCTGCTCCGTTGACGATGCACCCGACGGTCCCGTTCAGGCGCACGAAGCTGATCCCTGCCAGCCGGGCTTCCCGCTCCAGCGGGTCTTCCTCCTCGGGGTCGCGGAGTTCGGCCAGATCCGGATGCCGGAACAATCCGTTGTCGTCGAGCACGACCTTGGTATCGAGGGCGAGCCAGGAGCGATCCTGTGTGAGGACCAGCGGATTGATCTCCGCTAGCGAAGCATCGTTGTCGACGAAGGCGCGGTAGAGTTGCCGGGCGATCGTCGCGAAACCCCGCACCAGGTCCGGCTCGATGCCGAGCCGGAAGGCGAGCCGCCGCGCCTGGAAGTCGAGGAAACCGAGGAAGGGATCAGCATGCTCACGGACGATCGCGGTCGGGCGTTCGCGGGCGACTTCCTCGATATCGACACCGCCCGCGCTGCTCGCCATCACCACGATGCGACGACTATCGCGATCGAGCACAGCCCCCAGGTAATACTCCCGCTCGAAGGCGACTGCTGGCGCAACCAGCACTTTGCGGACGATCCGCCCGCGAATCTCCATACCGAGGATCTGCCGGGCAACAGCCTCGGCCTGGACTGGATCATCGGCCAGGCGGATTCCACCGGCTTTGCCGCGACCTCCGGCGTGGACCTGCGCTTTCACCACGACCCGGCCGCCCAACTGTTCGGCTGCAGCGCTGGCTTCCTCTGGAGTCCGGGCCACGATCCCACGGTTGACCGGAATCCCATACCGTGCAAAAAGTTCTGCTGCTTGATATTCGTGGAGATCCATCGCCCCGCCTTCCGACTCGACTACCGCGCCGATCATACCACGTGGCGTCACCGTTTTCGGCGCGCGTTCGCCATGACTGAAAAGGTGGTCTTGCTCCCTGGTGCCGACCCGTACTCCCTCGCTCGGCTGTCATGGCGACAGTATCCAGTGCGCGATCGGTCTTGCCGGAAGAAAGAGGCAACGAGGGTCCGTCCCCAGCGTGGTCGGTGAGTAAGACAGCTGGCTGCTTGGGCGATCGCCGGTAGCCACGATCGACGACCAGCAGGGGCAGCACGATCTGCCGTGGGACGCAAAGCAGAGTGCGTTCCGGTGACGTTGCTCCCCCGGTGACCGGATGAGCGATGCCGGATCGCTCGATTGACTCCGCAACTATCCGGCGCCATGATCGACCTGCACGATCCGATGCCAGGGGAGGTGCAGCATGCCGGATTTCGACTATCAGACTGATGTCTTGGTCATCGGCAGTGGCGGGGCGGGCCTGGTCGGTGCGCTGGTGGTGAAAGAGCATGGCTTCGAGCCGCTGGTGATCGAAAAGACCGCCTTCGTCGGTGGGACGACCGCCTGGTCAGGAGGAGGACTCTGGATCCCGAATAACCCAGTGAGCCGCCGAGCTGGCTTGCAGGACTCGTTCGAGAGTGCGCTGCGCTACATGGACGAGGTGATCGGTGACGTTGGACCGGCATCCTCGCCGCAAAGACGACGAGCTTTTCTCGAGTTCGGGCCACAGATGGTCGAATTCCTCGAGCGCCTCGGATTCCGGTGGCGCGCGGCCGTTGGCTATCCGGATTACTACCCGGAAAAGCCGGGGGGATCGACCTTCGGCCGTGCGATCGAGGGGGCACTCTTCGACGGGCGGGAACTCGGACCCTGGCTGCCGCGTCTCCATCGGTATCCCAGCGTACCGAGCGTGCCGCTCCACACCAACGAAGCAGCGAAGTTCGCGCTCGCCTTGCGTACTCTGCAGGGGGCTGCGACCGCGGTTCGTGTTACCTGGCGCCTGTTCTCCTGGCGCCTGCGCGGGCGTGTCCCGCTCACGCTCGGTGCCTCGCTGGTCGGCCAGCTCCTCCGGCTGTGTGTGCAGCGGAGCATACCGATCTGGCTGGAAAGCCCGCTGGTCGAGCTCCTGGTCGACGATGGTGCTGTTGTCGGTGCGGTGGTGCAGCATCAGGGGCGGCGGGTACGCGTGCGGGCGCGTGGCGGCGTCCTGCTCGCTTCTGGCGGTTTCGCGCAGAACCGCGAAATGCGCGAACGTTATCACCCGCATCCGATCACGACTGAATGGACGAGCGCTCCGCCGAGCGACACCGGCGATGCGATCCGGGCTGCTCAGGCGATTGGGGCAGCACTCGCGCTCATGGACGATGCCTGGTGGGGTCCGACCGCCATCATGCCGAATGGACGACCGCTCTTCGTTCTCTGGGAGCGCTCCTTTCCTTTCAGCATCATCGTCGACTCCAGCGGGCAACGCTTCATGAACGAATCGGCTTCCTATGTCGACTGTGGCCATTGGCAGTACGAACGACACCGAACGATACCGGCGATTCCCGCTTGGCTGATCATCGACAGCAAGCATCGTCGCTTCTATCCCTTCGGATTCGTACCACCCATGATCACTCCGCGGTCGATGACGAGCGAGCGATTCCTCGTGCGGGCGAAGACCGTGCGTGAGCTGGCTCACCGCTGTGGCATCGATCCCGACGGGTTGGAGCGAACGATCGAGCGGTTCAATCGGATGGCTCTCGTCGGACGCGATGAGGATTTCCACCGTGGCGAAAGTGCCTACGATCGGTTCTACGGTGATCCGCGAGTCCGGCCCAATCCCAACCTCGGCCCGCTCGACAAGCCGCCGTTTTATGCCACGGCCATCTATCCCGGTGATTTGGGAACGAAGGGTGGGTTGCTCACCGACGAGTGGGCACGCGTGCTGCGCGAAGACGGTCAACCGATCCTGGGCTTGTATGCGGCGGGGAACACGACCGCTTCCGTGATGGGCCGGACCTATCCAGGGCCCGGCTCGACGATCGGTCCAGCCTGCACCTTCGCCTATATCGGGATGCTGCATGCGGTGAGACAGCTCAGCGATGCGTTGGCGACGGGGCGTTGAAGCGAGGGGCGCTGAAGCGAAATGGCCGCTCGACCGAACAGGTGTGCTGTCCGCTTTCGCCGTAAGAGACGTTTCGGTAGAGCTTCGTCTGGGTTCTCGTTTGGATGAAGGCTTCGCCGATCGCCCCTTGACAGGTGAGCTAGACAGCTTACACTGGAAAATAGAGAACCCCACGAAGGAAGAGCCGCGGTGCAGTGAGGGAGGTGCGGCATGTGGAAGCCGGAGCCGAGTCTCGCTGACTTGCGGTACACCGTTGAGAAGGCTGGTCTCTCCCCAGAGACCCTGCTCGCGGCGTACCGCCAGATGTGCCTGATTCGTTCCTTCGAGGAAACGATCGCTGACCGCTATTACATCGGGAAGACTCCGCAATTCAACATGGCGGCCGGGCCGATCCGTGGCGAGATGCATCTCGCGGTCGGCCAGGAGGCGGTGGCAGTCGGAGTCGGCATGCACCTGCGGGAACCCGATGCGGTCGTCAGCACGCACCGGCCGCATCATCATGCACTCGCCAAAGGAGTTCCGGCCGACAAGCTGGCTGCCGAGATCTTCGGCAAGGTGACCGGTTTGTGCCGGGGCAAGGGCGGGCATATGCATCTCTTCGATGCTGAGCACCGCTTCTCCTGCAGCGGTATTGTCGGGGCTTCCTTCCCGCAAGCCGCTGGTGCGGCATTCGCGTTCCGCCACCGTGGCGAACCGCACGTGGCGGTTGCTTTCGCCGGGGAGGGAGCAGCCAATCATGGGACGCTGGCCGAGACGCTCAACGCAGCGGTCCTCTGGCGCTTGCCGCTCGTCATCGTGATCGAGGACAACATGTATGCCGATTCGACACCGAAGTGGCAGGCGCTCGCTCAACCGCATCAGTTCCAGCGCGCTCTCGGCTTCAATGTTCCCTCCTACCTGGTCGATGGCATGGACCTCATCGACGTCTGGCGGGCAGCCAAGGATGCTGTCGAGCGTGCCCGTGCCGGGTATGGCCCCAGTCTCATCGAGGCAGTGTGCTATCGCTACCGCGGCCACTTCGAGGGGGATGGCGAAGAGTATCGGACACGCGAAGAAGTCGAGCGATGGCGCCAGCTCGACCCGATCCCGCGACTGGCGGAGCGGCTCAAGCGACTCGGTTGGGCCGATGACACGACGCTCGAGCGGCTGCGGCGAGAGGCGGAGGAAGAGGTGGCGCGAGCCGTTGCCTTCGCCGAGCAGAGCCCATTGCCGGATCCGCAGGAAGCGCTGGTGGGGGTGTTCCGATGACGCGGACGATGAAAGGAATAGCCTTCGCGATCGCCGAAGCGATCGATCAGGAAATGGCTGAGCGGCCGGACATCGTCGTCCTCGGTGAGGACGTCACCTACTGGGGCGCGGTGTTCGGCTTCACATTGGGTCTGTATCAGAAGTACGGTCGCGATCGCGTGATCGATACACCGATCACCGAGCAAACGTTCTTCGGCATGGCAGCTGGCGCAGCATCGGTCGGGATGCATCCGGTCGTCTCGCTCATGTTCGTCGACTTTCTCGGGGCTGGTTTCGACCAGATGTACAACCATATCGCCAAGAATCACTATATGTCCGGTGGCCAGTTCGCGATGTCTGTCACCATTCTCACCGCGATCGGTGGTGGGTACGGCGATGCTGCTCAGCACTCGCAGGTACTCTATGGACTCTTTGCCCATGTGCCGGGCTTCAAGGTGGTTGTCCCCGCGACCGCCTACGATGCCAAGGGGCTCACGATCAGTGCGCTGCGTGACTCGAACCCGGTCGTCATCTTCGGACACAAGCTGTTGACTGGCCTACCCTTCCTTCCCTTCGAGGGCCAAGAGGAAGAGGTACCGGAGGAGCGCTATACCATCGAGTTCGGCAAGGCTGCGGTACGCCGGGAGGGGAGCGATCTCACGATGATCGCGGCTGGCCTCATGGTGCATCGCTGCCTGCGGGCTGCCGAGGAATTGGCGCGCGACGGTATTTCGGCCGAGGTCATCGACCTGCGGACGCTCGTTCCGCTCGATAGCGAGACGCTCGTGACTTCTGCCCGCAAGACCGGGCGTGTACTCATCGTCGATGAGGATTACCAGAGCTACGGGATGACCGGCGAGATCGCCTTCCGCGTGCAAGCCGGTGCGCTCGATGCGCTCAAGGCGCCGATCCGTCGGCTGGCGGTTCCGGACGTTCCCATTCCCTTCTCGGAACCGCTCGAGAGCGCTGTTATTCCCAGTGTCGAGCGTATCGTCAACGAAGCGAAAACATTGCTCGCGGCTGGTGCGCGAGCCTGAGCGAGTCGGCACCAGTAGGCGCCGGGGAAAAGCATCCCCGGCGCCCGTTTTCGCTCTCTCAGCCTTCTCCTTCAGCTTGCTTGCGCTGCCTCGGGGGGACGGATCAGGAGCAAGGGGACTGTTCCCTCGCGGAGCAGCCGCTCGGCCACGCTGCCGAACACCACACGACTGAAGCCACTCCGACCATGCGTCGCCATCACGACGAGATCCGGCTGTCGCTCGCGCTCGAAGGCCAGGAGTTGTTCGGGTGCGATCCCTTCCAGAACATGGGTTTCGACCCGCAGACCCTCGCCCCGCAAGCGCTCGCCGAGTTCTTGCACATAACTCGTGGCGGCTTCGACGAGTTGCTGAGCTAACTGGTTCAGGACATCAGCTGAAGTCGGGGCACCGGCTGGGACACTGAGCAAGCTGTAGATCTCCGGCGTCTCGGCCACTCGTACGAGATGGATCGTCGCGTCGAACCGGCGTGCCAGTTCGCTCGCATAGGGAATCGCAGCTTCCGCCAGCGCTGAGCCGTCGACCGGTACGAGGATCGAGCGCACCACACCTGGCTCACGCTGTGGCATCGAGGAGCGGATCAGTAGGACGGGAGCACCGGCCCCGCGAACGACACGGTCAGCCACGCTCCCGAAGAGCCAACGCCCGATCCCGCTCCGTCCGTGTGTCGTCATCGCGATCGCGGGATCGTCGAGTTCGAGAACGAAATCGATGATCTCGGCTGCTGGATCGCCGTAGCGGACCGTGATGTCGGTCTCTCCCCCCAGCTGGCGTGCGACGCGCGCGAGGTAGTCGCGTGCCTCCGCCGCGATCTCGGCCGGCGCATCGATATCGACCACTCGGACGAGGTAGAGCTTGGCCCTGAACCGCTCGCTGAGTGCCCGCCCGTACGGAAGCGCAGCTTCTGCCAGTTCCGATCCATCCAGTGGCACCACGACCGAGCGAATCATCGTATCCCCCTTCCCCACTGCTGTTCTGCCCGATGCCTCGCTTCTCCCGATCGGTGTCGCGCTCGCTCCACTGATCCCCGAGCAATTGCAGCCTACCACGCACGCGCTGAGCTGTCAGCATGCGCTATCATGCCGACAGGTCGGTGCGTCGGTTCAGCGCTGAGGAGGATGCCAGTGGCGGTTCGTCTTCCGGTCGAGGAACTGCAACGCTTCGTCACCGAAGTCTTTCTCCGCACGGGCCTCAGCGAGGAGGACGCGGCGATCAGTGCGGAGATCCTCGTGGCCGCTGACGTACGCGGATTCGATTCGCACGGTGTGGCGCGATTGGACTACTACGTCTGCCGGATCGAGGCTGGTGCAGTCAACCTGCGCCCGCGTTTTCACGCAGTGGCAGAGACACCGGCGACGATCGCCTTCGACGCCGACAACGGGATGGGCTTTCCGAGTGCCTACCGTGCGATGCGACGGTGCATCGAGAAAGCGCAGGAGAGCGGCTTGTGTCTGGCGACCGTGCGTCGCAGTAATCACTACGGGATCGCTGGCTACTATGCGACGATGGCGCTCGAGGTCCCTGGGATGATCGGCGTGTCGATGACCAATGCAACGCCGCTCGTCGTGCCACCGCACGCGCGCGATGCCTATCTCAGCACAGCACCGATCGCCTTCGCGATTCCGGCGGGCAAGGAGCGCCCACTTGTCTTCGACGGTGCGACCAGCACTGTTGCCTGGGGGAAGATCGAGATCGCACGGCGCAATCGCCAGCCGATTCCTCTCGGTTGGGCGCTCGACGCCGAGGGACGACCGACGACCGATCCGTTCGCCGCGCGCTTCTTGACGCCGCTCGGTGCATTCCCCGAACTGCGCAGCCACAAGGGGTATGCGCTGGCGCTGCTCGTCGAGGTCTTGTGTGGCCAACTGGCGGGTGGCGTGTGGGCCAAGTACGTGGGCGGCTCGCGCTCCGAGACTATCGGCCCTTCCAATACGGGTCATGCTTTCATGGCGATCCGCATCGACGCATTTCGCCCGCTCGAAGAGTTTTTGGCCGATATGGACGACATGCTCAGAGAACTGCGGCGTGCTCGTCCAGCCGACGGTGCCGAGCGGGTCTTGGTGCCGGGTGATCTGGAAGCGGAAACGGAAGCCGAACAGCGAGCCAACGGTATTCCCGTGCATCCCGAGGTACTGGCGACACTCCGCGAGATCGCGACGCGCTACGGTGTGCCGCTGCCCGCCTGAGTAGGCCGCTTCCCGGCGAAGCACGGGAAACGAGTGCTTCTCGCTCAGACTCTTGGCTCACGCACTCTTGCGGCCACGCAGGGTGATCATCTTGCCGAAGACCCCGATAGTCCCGAAGGTCACGAGTAACGTGAGCCACCACGCCACGGCCGAGATCACGAGCATGATGCCGCCTTGGACCACCCGGTTCCACCAGGACTGCTGGTCAGCCAGATAGCGTACCAATGTGCCGACGAGCCAAGGCGTGAGGCGAGAGATACCGACAGCTGCGCCAGCAGCGGCGAGGAACGCGAGGATCCCCTCGACGAGGAGCCCGTAGCCCGTCGAGGACTCGCGACCCAGACTCGCAACTTCTGCGCGGACCGTGGCGAGTCCGAGTGATCCATTTACGGTGTTCCCATTCTCCGGTGCCGGTTGCAAGCGACCGGCGACGAAGAGTTCGCTGCCGATCGGCAGATATTCTTCCCAGACTTCGATCGAGCGGGCTGAAAATCCGGAGTCTTCCCAACTTGCGATCGTATCGCCGTGTCTTTGCCTCAGTTCCTCATAGCGTTGCCGCGCCCAATCCGGCGCCTCTTCGATCTTCCAGTTGGCGGCTTTCGACAACCAGTACCGGTGGGCGTCCGATGCGTCGACGAGTACTTGTCCTGTCCCGTCGTCGAGGACGATTTGGTTCAAGAAGGATTCCTCGTGACGTAGAAATCGGAATCGATCGCGCCAGAAGACGCTTCTCGCCCAGGTGACCGTGATTGTCCTCTTACCGGCAGCAGCCATCGTGTCGGTCAGGAGCATGCGTTCTGCCGTTGCACGTTTCGCTTGCCCTCGTAGTTCGACCAACCGGTCGAATGGGCCTGTCAGGACTGTCCCGATCGGCTCGGTAGAGAGACGACGGATCCGCCGAAATCCTCGCAGGCGTTCGAAGCTGACCCAGAAACCGAAAACAGTCACCAGGAACAGCGATCCGGTCGCGGCGAGTGCCAGCAACGCATCGAACCAGGGATCGCATGTCGGACCACACGTTTGGGCGAGGATCAGAAAAAGTCCGGGTTCCATGCGACTCCACATCCCGCTGCATCCAGATCCGCGCGACTCCCGTACTCTCCCCTGTCGCGCGTGCTCATGGCCAGCGCTGGCGGTCCCCGCATTCCGGGCACTGGTAGGAGACGTACTCCACCGTCTCGAGCAAATCGAGTTGGTCTGGGAGGTCGTGCTGGTCTCCCGTTCGCCAGATCTCCCAAACGGTTCCCGTGTCGTCGGTCACGATGACGGCTGCGACGGGTCGTCCCGCTCCGTCGAGGAGGCCGAAACGGCGATGCAGCTCCTCTCCCTCGGTCAGGAGGAGCGGAAAGGGTGGCGGTTCCTCACCGGGCCAGTGGACTGCCAGTGTCCGGCCGAGCGGGACGATCGCCAGGAGCTGACTCCGGGCTCGGGCGATTTCATCGGCGAGAGAACTGATCCGGCGGAGGTAGGCAAGACAATCAGCACATGGCCACTCGTGCAGGAACACGAGCACGAGACCGCGGCGCAAGTAGAAGCGACGCGTCTCGATGCGCCTCCCACCCAGATCCTCGAGGGTGAAATCGACGATCCGGTCACCGACAGCGATCATCGGGTCGGTCATCGATGGAAATGACTCACCGTTCTCTCCGGCGATGATACTCGGACTCCGCTGCCGGTTGCCAGTTCGCTTGCACTTGTTCGGTGGCTCCATCGGGGTGAGCTTCCGCTGGCGTGGCGGCGTCGCGTGCCAGCGTACTCCAGTGCGCCTCGTCGTGTGCGGCTGCGATCGCTCGCCAGCGAGCGAGTTCGCTCCCGAACAGAGGTCCTACCCCGTAGGTGCAGCCGGAACGGGCCAGCGCAACGAAGACTGCGAACTCGTCGATGTCGTCGGCGAGGCTGAGAAGCGACAGATCCTCGGTAACCCGGAGCAACGCGTGGGTCAGGACCGCTGCTCGCGGATCCATGAAAAAGGAGCGGACGAATCCCCGAGGGATCCGGATGCCAGCACGCGGCAGTGACAAAACCGGCTCGATCCCTTCCGGCGTGAGCACTGGATCGCGCACGAGGATGCCGACTCCTTCTGACGAGACTGCCTGGAGTGCCTGCCGGTCGCGCGGCATGCGCAGCAGCGATGTGGGGAGATCGAGCCAGAGCCGTTTTTGGTCACGCGCCAGCTCGTCCAGGGGCTCGCGCAAGATCTTCACAACCTCGTCTGCCAGGAGCGCTCGCTGGGGAAAGCGCAGGACGACGAGCGAGCGCTTCGGCATCTCGCGCAGCCAGTCGAGGCATTCCTGGATGCCGCGGAGAGCGAGGAGCTCAGCGACGCCGGTGCGCTCAGCCAACGCTGCCAGCTCTTCTCCCCGGTAGGTCCCGTGCAGGGGATCGCTCCATTCGGGAACGAGTTCGACGCCCGCGACCCGACCGGTCCGGAGGTGGATGACGGCTTGCGCTGCGAAACGGATGGTGCCGGTTTCGCAAGCGGTGCGGAGTGCCTCGCCGAGGATGACGAGTTGCGTCGTTTCCTCTGCGAGTTCAGGCGAGAACAGGACGACGCGTCCTTTGCCCCGTCGCTTGGCCTCGTAGAGAGCGAGGTCGGCTGCCCGCAGTATCTCGGTGGTATCGCAGGGCCGACCATCGCAGCACGCGATGCCTACACTGCCACCGAGATGGATCGTCTGCCCGTCGATGCGGAACGGGTGGGTGAGAGCCACCAGGATCCGGTTGGCGAGTTCGCGCGCTCCTTCTGTATCCTGCACGCGGGCGAGGACGAGGAACTCATCGCCACCGAGTCGTCCCACCAGGTCGTCCTGGCGGACGCTGCGCCGGAGGCGCTGGGCGACCTCGCGCAAGAGGGCGTCTCCGACCAAATGCCCGAACGTGTCGTTCACCGCTTTGAAACCATCGAGATCGATCAACAGGGCGGCGAATGGCTCGCCCGCGCGGGCCACGTGATCCAAATGCGCCAACAGCGAGGCGCGGTTCGCGATGCCCGTAAGCTCGTCGGTCGTGGCGAGCCGTTCCAGTTGCTCGCGTGTTCGCACCTCGTCGGTGCTGTCGAAGGCGATCCCGATGACGCCGGTGATCCGACCATCTGGATCGCGCAATGGTTCGAGGCGGACACGGAAGCAGCGGTCGTGCCAGGAGAACTCGTACTCTTGCGGCTCCCCGGCCAGCGCGAGCCGGTGAGCGCGGATCACGAGATGATCAGGGTCGCTAGTGCCGAGGAACTCGAACAGCGTTTGCCCGACGACCTGGCCTGGCCGGAGACCGAGATGTGCCAACCCCGCTCCCTCGCTCGAGGTGAAGACGAGATCACGATCGACAGTCCACACGACGGCGGGCAGCTGCCGAAGGAGCACCTGTAGCCGGGCCTCTCGTTCGGCCAGCAGCCGCTCGATCGTGCGGCGCTCGTCGATCTCGTCACGGAGTTCCGCGCTCAAGGCACGCAGGCGCTGGTTGGCTTGTGCTGTGCGCCAGACGACGGCGAGCGCGAGTGCTGTTGCCAGCGTCGCCAGCAAGCTCACTGCACCGACGACGAGCGGGAGCGGACTGAGCAGCGGCTGCACCCGTGCTGTCCCGAGCTGGGTGCGGAGACGCAGGACACCGAATCCCACCTCATTCGACGGTACCCGCACCGTGAGCGGTTTGACCCGTGGGTCGCCTCGTCCGCTGCCAAGAAGCAGGTCGCCGTTCAGGTAGAGGGTGAGCGCAACGTCACGGTCGGTCGCTGCCCGGACCACTGGAGCGAAGAACCGCTCAGGGTCGATCACCGCGCGGATCTGCCCGGTGGGTGTCCACCACTCGGCGAGCAGCCCTGGACGCCCGTCCGGAAGGACGATCCGCAAGAGCGCGGCCCCGTCGATCGGTCCGGCCAGCCCGGGCGTCTGCTGTGCCAGGGTTGCCAGTTCCTCGTCTTGGTGGGCAAATCCTGGTGCAACGAAGAGCGTCTCGCGCTCGCGCGGAGTCGTTCGACCGTACCAGAGGAGCCCAGGGACATCGCGGTCGTCGACGGTGGCGGGTTGCTCCGGGGTGGGTCGGAGGCGTGCCAGGCGGTTATCGAGCAGTGTGCCGAGTTGGTTGGCTGCTGCCAACCCTTCCGTCCGTGCCTGATCCGCGAGCGCGGCGTGTTGCCAACGTTGGAGCGTCGCAACCGTGACAGCCGTGACGAGCAACCCGGTCGCGAGTGCTGCCCAGGGTGCCCAACGCAGGGGCGAGCGTCCGGCCGCATGATCGCTCTGTACCGCGACGAGGTGGGCTAATAGGCTCGCCAACGCCAGGAGGAGAATCGTTAGAAGGGACGACCTGGTGGAAAGTGCTTCGGTGACCAGGCGAAGCCGGACGAGTTCTGCCACGAGGAGCGTGAGCCAGACGCTCGCAGCGAGCGTCGCGCTCACGCCGGCGAGGCAGATGCTGCGCGGTCGTCGAGCCAGCAGCGAGGCGATACTGCTCAGGCCGAGCGAGGCGAGTCCGAGCGCAGGGAGTGCGGCGAGCAGAAAATCATCCGGGGAGCGCTGCGCCAGGTCGAGAGCAGCAGTGGCGGTGAGCGCAAGCGTGCTGCTGCCGGCGAGGAGACGAGCGAGCTGCCGCGTCCTGGCGGGCACTCGGGGGGCGAGCGAGAAGCCGTGACCGATCACTGCGAGCAACGCGCCGACGAGCGCGACTGGCGCGCTGAGTGTTGCGTCTCGCGAAAACGCGACGATTCCGAGAATGCTCGCCAGTGCGAGCCCGCCGGCGAGCGTCACCCTGAGCGCCCGAGCTCGCTCGTATCCTCGGCCCGTGTTTCGTGGGTGTCGATCGACACTATCGATTCCATCGTCATCCGCCCAGCCCAGCGCCTTCTGACGGAAGAACGCATCGAGCACATCACTGGTTTCAGCTCGGCGACTGCTCGGTGTCGATTTCTGTCGTACCGCTGCGCGGCGAGTGTGGTCGCCGCGCCTGCGCTGAGATTTTTTACGGTATCGAGCCGACCTTTTTCCATAGCCTGTTCGTTGGGGATCGACAGATGCGGAAGGGCCGCTCTTCCTGAGCGAAGAGCGGCCCTTTGGAGAGAACGAAGGAGTGATCGTTCAGCTGCAGCCCAAGCTGTTCCCGCAGTTCAAGCACTTGTAGCACGATCCGTTACGCACGGTCAGGTGGCCGCATACATCGCAGAACGGTGCATCACCCATGAGCTGCGAGAGCTGCTCGTCTAAGGCGTCACGCAGGGATTCGGCACGAACCGTCCCATTGACGGCCGCGGCAACCGTCGCGAGTGCGGCGGCCAGTTCGGCCTGGCCGTTGACGCGCGGCTTCGGGCTCGGAGCGCGCGGCGCCGGCTGGTCGCTCGTCTCGTTCGTTTCTCGATCGATTTCCGGCTGCACCGCGGGAGCAGAGGCACCTGTGTCACGGCTCGCCGCTGGCTGGTCAGCTGGTAGGACGTGAACGAGGTCGGTGCGTCCGAGGTATTCGTACCCGAGGACGCGGAAGATGTAGTCGATGATCGAGGTCGCCATCTTGATGTTGGGGTGACCCTCGACGATCCCCTGTGGTTCGAAGCGCTGGAAGGTGAAGGTATCCACGAATTCCTCGAGCGGGACACCATACTGGAGACCCTTGGAGATCGCGATCGCGAAGCAGTTCATCAGGCTACGGAAAGCGGCTCCCTCTTTGGCGACATCCACGAAGATCTCGCCGAGCGTCCCGTCCTCGTACTCACCAGTGCGGAGATAGACCTTTTGCCCGCCGACACGACCCTCGTAGGTAAACCCGCGTCGCTTCTGCGGCAAGGGGCGCCGGCGTGGGCGCTCGACGACCATGACCTCGACCTGTCGCTCGGGCGGCGGAGCCTCCCTGGTCGCTGTGCTGGCTCGCTCGCTCTTTTCCTTCTCGCTGCTTCGCGTCGAGAGCGGTTGGGAGAGCTTGGAGCCATCCCGGTAGATCGCCAGTGCCTTGAGACCGAGCCGCCAGCCCTCGAAGTAGGCGTTGGCGACGTCTTCGACGGTGACCTCGTGTGGCATGTTGATCGTCTTGGAGATCGCTCCGGAGAGGAAGGGCTGCACAGCTGCCATCATCCGGATATGGCCCATATAGTGGATGAAGCGCGTTCCATGCTTGCCGCACTTGTTCGCGCAATCGAAGACCGGCAGATGCTCAGGCGCAAGATGCGGTGCCCCCTCCACGGTTTGCCGTCCACAGATGACATCGTTGGCTTCCTCGATTTCCTCAGCGGTAAAACCGAGCGCGGCCAGAAGATCGAAGCCCGGCTGGCTCCACTGCTCGGGCGAGAAGCCGAGACGGCGCAATGCTGCTTCGCCGATGACGTGCGGGGAGAAGGCATGCCGGAGCTCGAACACGCTGGGCAGAGCAGCCTCGATGCGCTGCAACTCGTCCTCGGTCAAGCCGCGCGCTCGCAGCGTCTCGCGGTTGATGTGCGGGGCGCCCTCGAGTCGGAGCGTGCCGAGCACATAGGTCAAGATGTCCTGAATCTGCTCGGGCGTATAGCCAAGGCGCTCCAGCGCAGGCGCGACCGAGCGGTTGACGATCTTGAAGTAGCCACCCCCGGCGAGCTTCTTGAACTTGACGAGCGCGAAGTCCGGCTCGATCCCGGTCGTATCGCAGTCCATGAGCAAGCCGATCGTCCCGGTCGGTGCCAGGAGCGTCGCTTGAGCGTTCCGATACCCGAAGCGTTCCCCGAGTTCCAGAGCGCGATCCCAGGCCTCGCGGGCAGCCGCGACGAGTTCGGGTGGACAGTGCGTGGCATCCAGTCCTTGCGGTGCGATGTGCAACCCCTCGTATTCCTCGGGGTGCGCGTCGTAGGCGGCACGGCGGTGGTTGCGGATGACGCGCAACATGTGCTCCCGGTTCTCCGGGAAGGCAGGAAACGGTCCGAGGATCGCCGCCATCTCGGCCGAGGTCGCGTAGGCCTCGCCGGTCATGATGGCGGTGATGGCAGCGGCGACAGCTCGTGCACGGTCCGAGTCGTAAGGCAGTCCCATCGTCATCAAGAGGGAGCCCAGATTGGCGTAACCCAGTCCGAGTGTGCGGAAGCGGTAACTGTTCCAGGCGATCTCGCGGCTCGGATACTGTGCCATCAGGACCGTGATCTCGAGCACGATCGTCCAGAGCCGCACGGCATGTCGGAAGGCCGCGATGTCGAAGCGACCGGATTTCGCATCGTAGAACTTGAGCAGGTTGAGCGAGGCGAGATTGCAGGCCGTGTCGTCGAGGAACATATATTCGGAGCACGGGTTCGACGCGTTGATGCGGCCGGAAGCAGGGCAGGTGTGCCAGTCGTTGATCGTCGTATCGTACTGGATACCGGGATCAGCGCACTGCCAGGCTGCCTCAGCGATCATCCGCCAGAGTTCGCGTGCGCGGACCGTCTTGGCGATCCGGCCATCAGTGCGCCAGCGCAAGTGCCAGTCGCGGTCCTCGAGAACGGCGCGGATGAACTCGTCCGGTACGCGCACGGAGTTGTTCGAGTTCTGCCCCGAGACGGTGGCATAGGCCTCGCCATTGAAGTCGGACGGGTAACCGGCGGCGACGAGTGCTGCGACCTTCTTTTCCTCTTCGGCCTTCCAGCGGATGAACTTTTCGATGTCCGGATGGTCGATATCGACGACGACCATCTTGGCTGCTCGCCGGGTGGTACCACCGCTCTTGATGGCACCAGCAGCCCGATCGAAGACCTTGAGAAAGCTCATCAAGCCGGACGAAGTGCCGCCACCGGAGAGTGGTTCCCCTTCTGCGCGGATCTTGGAAAAGTTGGTCCCGGAGCCGGCACCGTACTTGAAGACGCGTGCTTCCCGAAGAACCAGGTCGAAGATGCCACCCGGATTCACCAGATCGTCCTCGACCGACTGGATGAAGCAGGCGTGGGCGGAGGGATGGGAATAGGCGTCCGGTGATTGCCGCAGTTCCCCCGTCTCGGGATCGACGTACCAGTGACCCTGCGGTGGGCCAGCGATCCCGTAGGCCCAGTACAGCCCGGTGTTGAACCACTGGGGAGAGTTGGGTGCGCCGATCTGGTGGAGCAGCATGTAGGCGAGTTCGTCCTCGAATGCCTGGGCGTCTTCTGCTGTGGCGAAGTAGCCGTAGCGCTCCCCCCAATCGCGCCAGCAGCCGACCAGCCGGCGCACGACTTGCCGGACACTGCGTTCCGGTCCCAGGACCGGATTGCCCTGATCGTCGAGGATGGGTCGACCCTGCTCGTCCAGCTGTGGCACCCCGGCCTTGCGGAAGTACTTGGAGACGACGATATCGGTCGCCACCTGTGACCAGTGTTCGGGGACCTCGGCATCGGTCATCTCGAAGATGACTGTGCCGTCCGGATTCGTGATGCGCGAGGTCCGCCGGGCCCATTTGACCGTTTCATACGGATCCTGCCCGGCCTTGGTGTAGAAGCGCCGAATCTTCAGACCGCGTTGCTCCTGACCGTTCGTGTGCTCCGCTGCCATGTTTGCCCCCACAATCCCTTCCGCGTTCTGGCCAGGCACCAGTTCGGGGAGAAACCGGCGATGCTACTAGATCTGGCACCTGTCGGTTTCGTTCGACTCAAGCTCTAGTGTAGTCGCCCCGACCGGAGCTGTCTAGATGTGTCTTCCGGTCAAATGTGCGACTCGTCTCTTCGTCGTCTCTGCTGTACGTACAGCCCGTCGGTAGTGTACCAGTGTCCGCTGCAGCATGCAAGAGAGTCAGCGTACGGACGCGATCAGATCGATAGTGGCGAGCTGGACGCTCTCCCCGGTACGTCCTGTCTGCCGAGGAACGTGGCTGTACTGCCAGGATCCACGCTGGCTTCTGCTCGCGGATCGCGCGTTGTGCCAGGCTGTCTCACTCGGCTTGAGGGTCTAACAACCCGATGCGGAGCGCGAAGCGCACGAGTTCGGAGCGGCGCGAAAAGCCCAGCTTCTGCATGACGCGATGCCGGTAGGTCTCGACCGTCTTGGGGGAGAGGAACAGTTGATCGGCGATCTCTTGCGCCGTGTACCCGGCCGCGGTGAGCCGAAGCACTTCCCGTTCCCGCTCAGAGAGGAGTTGCGCCGGATCTTGTACCTCGCCGGTCCGCGCATGGTCCAGGTAGCCCTGCAGCAGGGTGCGGGCGGCCGCCTGGTCGATGAAGACCTCACCGCGGGCGACCAAACGGATCGCCTCGACGAGGTCGGTGTGCAAGCTCGACTTGCGCACGTATCCTGACCCGCCTGCCTGCAGCACCGGCAAGAGGTAACGTTCCTCAGCGTGCACGGTGAGAATCAAGGTGCGTGTGGGGAGGCCGAGACTGGCGATGCGGCGCAAGGCTTCCAAGCCGTTGCCGGGCATGCTGATGTCCAAGACTGCCACATCGGGTTGCAGGGTACTAGCTAACTCGACCGCTTCGTCGGCCGTTCCCGCTTCACCGACCACCGCGATGTCCGGCTCCGCCTCCAAAAGAGCACGCAGACCGACGCGCACGATCGGGTGATCGTCAGCTAAGAGAACGCGGATCTTGTTCGTCGTCATGCTCGAACTCCTGTCGTGCTCGCGAACTGGGTTCGTGACTCGAGTGGCACCGCGACCGTGATGCGGGTTCCGTGGCCGGGCTCGCTCTCGAGGGCGAACGTGCCGTGAACCAGTTCGGCGCGCTCGCGCATCCCGAACAGTCCGAGTCCACGTCCGAGGCCCTCTCGCGGTTCGAAGCCCCGGCCGTCGTCCTCGATCCGCAACGAAACAGCGCCTTCCTGGAACTGCAGGTCGATCGTTGCGTGCGTCGCGTCCGCGTGCTTGGCCACATTGGTCAATGCCTCTTGCGCGATCCGATAGAGTGCGAGCTCGATCTCCGGTGACAATCGCTGCCGTTGCCCGCGGACATAGACATGAACCGGGAGACCGAAACGTTGCCAGTATTGCGCTGCCAAGCCTTCCAGTGCTGCCGCGAGACCAAAGTCGTCCAGTACGGGAGGGCGCAGTTCCTGGGCGATGGCGCGGATCGACTCGAGGGTCGCTGTCGTCAGGTCGATCAGTTCCTGGAGGGTTCGCCCATCGGTCGGCTGTTGCCGATCGTGCAGCATCTTGAGCAGAACCAGCAGTGCGGTCAGGCTCTGTGCCGGATCATCGTGCAGCTCGCGGGCGATCCGCTGGCGCTCCTCTTCCTGGGCGGTCAGGACGCGCTGGGAGAGTTCCCGCAGCCGTTGCTGGTAGCCGACCAGCGTATCCAGCATCGCGTTGAACGTCGCGGTCAAGTTCTCCAGATCGGGGTCACTGAGCGGAACGGATGGTGCCCGGACGTGGAAGTTGCCGCGTCGCACCTCGTCGGCTGTCTGCTCCAGGACGTCGATGGGGCGAAAGGCCGCGCGCAGAACGATCCAGTTGATGAGAACCGAGAGGAAGGTTCCCGCGATCGTGAAGAGTGCGACGAGTTCGAAAAGGTGCTCAGTGCTTCCCGTACTCAACAGCGTGAGCGTGGTTCCGGCGACGGCCCCGGTGACCACGATCAGAGAATTGGCGATCAAGACCTTGTAAAAGATGGGAAGATGAGCGAGCGACCGAACGAGATAGCCAGTGATCGTCGCAATTCGTGTTGTCATGGTCAGTGGTGGTCCTCGTGCCGCTCAGCGGCGCTTCTTCTTTTTCTTCTTGCTCTGGTGTCGACCGTGGTGGGCTGCTGGCTGCGGTCGAGCTGGGGCAGTGCCGATCCCTGGGAAACCGTCCAGCCCCGGCAAGCTCGGGAATGCGTTGCCGGCTCCGAGCAGACCGCGCAGCGGTCCTCGGCTGCGTCCAGCAGCCAGCTGTCCGAGTTCGGCCATCATGCGCTGCATCTGCTTGAACTGCGTCAACAGCTGCGAGACCTCAGCGATCGTCGTGCCGCTCCCCTGCGCGATGCGTCGGCGCCGACTGTAGTTGATGATGTCCGGGTTGCGCCGCTCCTCGGGGGTCATCGAAAGGATGATCGCCTCGATCCGCTTGTACTCGTCGTCGCTGATCTGCACCTGCTGCTGGCGCAGCAGCTGCCCCATACCGGGGATCATCTCCAGGAGCTGGGTGAGCGGACCCATCTTCTTGACCTGTTGCAACTGCCGCAGGAAGTCTTCCAGATCGAAGGTGCCCGCGAGCAGTTTTTCTTGGAGTTTCTTCCCCTCTTCCTGGTTGATCTGCTGCTGCGCTTTTTCGATCAGCGAGAGGACATCGCCCATCCCCAGGATGCGGGTCGCCAGCCGATCAGGATAGAAGGGTTCGAGCGCATCGACCCGCTCACCGGTTCCGATGAATTTGATGGGAACCCCGACCACGGCTCGAATAGAGAGCGCAGCTCCACCGCGCGCGTCGCCGTCCAGCTTGGTCAGGATGAGGCCGGTCAGCGAGAGACGCCGGTGAAACTCTTTGGCGACATTGACTGCCTCTTGCCCGGTCATGGCGTCGGCGACGAGCAGGATTTCGGTCGGGCGGACTGCTTCGGCCATCCGCTCGAGTTCCTGCATCATCGGCTCGTCGATCTGCAACCGACCAGCTGTATCGATGATGACCGGGTTATAGCCCTGGTCGCGGGCGACCTTGACCGCATGCTTGACGGTCTCGACTGGATCAGCCTTGGTCCCTTCGTCGTAGACGGGAAGATCGTGCTGCTTGCCCAGCGTCCGCAACTGCTCGACCGCAGCCGGCCGGTAAATATCGGCCGCTACGAGCAGTGGTCGGCGTCCCTCCTTGCGCAGGTGATAGCCGAGCTTCGCGACTTGCGTTGTTTTGCCCGAACCCTGCAGGCCGACGAGCATGATGATCGTCGGCGGCTGGCTCGCCCACTGGAGTGGAACCCGCTCGCTGCCGAGCACGCGCACGAGCTCCTGGTGGACGATGGCGATCACTTGCTGCGCTGGCGTCAAGGAGCGCAGCACCTCTTCGCCGATCGCGCGCTCGCGGACCGCGGCGATGAAGTCACGCACGACCGTGTAGTGGACGTCGGCTTCCAAGAGAGCACGTCGGACTTCACGCAGTGCCTCGTCGACGTCCTCTTCGGTGAGGCGCCCCTTGCGACCGATGCGTTGGAAGACCTGGGTCAAGCGGTCCGTCAGCGCCTCGAACATGGTCAGTCCTCCTCGTCCCCGAAGAACAGGGCGTCGACGTAGGCTTCCGGATCGAATTCGGCAAAGTCCGTTGGCTTCTCACCAGTCCCCACGTAGGCGATCGGGATGCCGAGTTCGCGCGCGATGGCGAAGGCGATCCCGCCTTTGGCCGTCCCATCCAGCTTGGTCAGCGCGATGTCCGTCACGCCAGCTGCTTCCGTGAAGACCCGGGCCTGGTTGAGGCCATTTTGCCCAGTCGTCGCGTCGATGACGAGCAGCACCTCATGCGGGGCGTCCGGCACATGTCGCTGGATGACGCGTCGGATCTTGGCCAGTTCCGCCATCAGATTCGACTTCGTGTGCAGTCGGCCGGCAGTATCGATCAGCAAGACATCGATGCCCCGATTGTGAGCTGCCTGCATGCCATCGAACACGACGGCACCTGGATCCGCGCCGGGTGCGTGTGCGATGACCGGCACACCGAGCCGTTCGCCCCACGCCTTGAGTTGATCGATCGCGGCTGCGCGGAAGGTATCGGCCGCGACGAGCAGGACCGTCCGCCCCTGATCCAGGTGATACCGGGCCAACTTGGCGATCGTCGTTGTCTTTCCGGTCCCATTGACGCCGACGACCAGAGAGACGAACGGAACCCCGCGCTGGTAGATCTTGACCCGGCGGTTGCGCATCGCTGCCTCGAGCAGAGCGACCATCTCCTCACGCAGCGCCTCGCGTGCCTCGACCGGGTCGCGGACCTCGCCACGTCGCACGCGCTCCTGGAGTCGTTCCAGCAAGGCTTCGGTGGTCGCCACACCCAGGTCGGCCTGAATGAGCAACGCTTCCAAGTCATCGAAGAGCTCGCGGTCGATTTGCGACCGCTCGAAAAGCTGAACGATCTGGCGAAAGATTCCCTGCCGGCTACGCTTCAAGCCCGATTCCAGTTGTGGGCTGGGCGGGGTCCGCCGGCGGAAAAAACGACTGAAGATCACGCTCGTCTCCTCGTTCCGGGATACTTCCCTGGAGTGTGGCGCCGCAGCGACTGCCGCGGCGCCATCGCTAAGTATAGCAGTCGTGCCGCGCTGGCTCTTTCGTTGGCTGGAGCGGTCCGGTCGCGCTGTCGGGCGGGGAGTGCTTTCCGGCGAGACGGTGGCGCGCCGAGGAATGCCTGACCCTTGACGAACGTCTCGTCGAGCGGCACACTGGCTGCGTCGGTCGCATCGGACTCTTCCTGTGCGAACTGGGGAACGATGAGCGAAAATCGTCCGTCCTATCACTCGATCAAAGAGTTGCCAGCGAGCGAGCGCCCACGCGAGCGGATCCAGCAGTATGGGCCAGAAGTGCTGACCAATGCTGAACTCCTGGCCATCATCCTGAACACGGGGACACGTGGCGAGTCGGTGCTCGACCTGGCGCAGCGCTTGCTCGTCGAGTTCGGTGGGCTCGTCGGTTTGGCCAGAGCTGATCTCGCCAGTCTGCGGCGTTTTCACGGACTCGGCGAGGCGAAGGCTGCCAAGCTCAAGGCGGCACTCGAACTCGGGCGGCGGCTCGCGCTGGCCCAACCGGAAGAACGTCCGGTGATCCGCACACCGGAAGACGTGTACGCGATCGCTGGGGCGGAAATGGCGACCCTGGAGCAGGAACAGCTCCGGGTCGTGCTGCTCGATACCCGGAACCGCGTGGTGCGCACGGTGACGGTCGCACAGGGGCACGTGAACGGTGCCCAAGTGCGGATCGCCGAGTTGTTCCGGGAGGCTATCCGCGCCAACACTCCGGCACTCGTCTTGCTCCACAACCATCCGTCCGGTGACCCGACACCGTCTCGTCAGGATATCGAGCTGACCGAGAGTGCGGTCGAGGCAGGAACCCTGCTCGGGATCGAAGTGGTCGATCATCTCGTGATCGGGCATGGGCGCTTTTGCTCGCTGCGGCGGCTCGGGCTCGGGTTCGCCGCAACGTGACTGGTGCGCGAGCGCGCGCCGAGGGAGGTGGCTAGGGGGCTATGACTGCGCATGGGACGGACGATTGGCTGACGAGAGGAGTTTCCCATGGAGAGGCCCCCCGTGGACCGACCCGATGACGCGGCTGAAGCTCTGGGGTTCGATCGACTCCGACCCAGTACGGAAAACGATCGACTCGTCGCGGCGCTCGGCTATGTCTTTTGGATCGTGGTGCCGCTGATCGTCCTCCTCACCGATCTCCGGCGGAGTTCCTTCGCCTACGTCCATGCCCTGCAGGGTCTCGTCTTCGGTGGAGCGAGCATCGTCTTCCTCCTGCTCTACTCGTGCCTCACGTTTGCGCTGACCGCGATCGTGCCGCCACTCGGCTGCGTGCTGTGGATCGGTTTCTTGCTCCCCCTCGGACTCGGGCTCTACGTCGCCTATCGGGTCGTGACGGCGAGCCAGGTCGCGTTTCCCGTCCTGAGCGATGTGACGCGCTCCCTCTTCCGGCAACAGCTCGCTGGCCTGGGGATTTGACCGAGCTCACGCGCCGGGAAGCCAACCGCGGTCGATCAGTGCCTCGCGGCCGAGATGGCCGAGCAGAATCTCGAAGCGGGTTCCGGCCAGCTCGGGATGGTACTCCATGCGATTCCGCTCGAAGTACTGGACGAGGTAGCGTTGCCCGTCCGTTTTGCTCACTTCTTCGAACGGTTCGCTGATCGGGTAACCGAAGACGGCTGGGCCCCCGCGGCTCCACCAGTATGCCTGGAAGGGTGGCCGTAACGTGTGGCGTGTCTCGACGAAGTAATCGATCTGCGGATCGGCTGGCCGCTCCACCGGCCGAAACGCTGGCTCGTTCTCGCGCCCGCGTGTCCGCTCGACACCGAGCAGCCCCAGCAAAACCTCGAACGGTGTCCCGGCCAACTCGGGGTGGTGCTCGAAGCGCGCTCGCTCGAAGTACTGCACGAGATACTGTTGCCCATCTGTTGCGGAGACCTCCACGAATGGCTCGGTCAGTGGATAGCCGAAGCGCTCAAGTCCCCCGTTCGCTCGCCAGTAGTCGTAGAAAACGCGCGGGACATTGTGCTGGGTGACCTCGAAATAGATCATGTTCGGATCGCTGCTCGGTGGAACCGGAGCAGTCGGTGGCGGCAGGGTGGTAAGGTCTTTCGGGAAGACGCCTTGTTGCTCGTAGCGCACGTACTCGCGCACCAAGCTGGCCGTCAGGCGCCAGCTGCGCACGGACCGTAAGCGGATGAAACCGGTCACGGTCGCTTCCTGTCCGGGTGGGAGCGGCGCAGGGAGTCCCCACCGGAACGGGTTGGGCACGCCGGTGTTGCCTTCGAAATCGACCCCGACGCGAAAGGCTCCTTCCTCTTTCGGAAAGCCGACACTGTCGAATGTTTGGCCTTCATCGTAGATGAATCCTGGAGGCGGTCCTTGGGTGGGCAGCTCGATCGGCCCGACATTGCGAACGACCGCGTCGACCCGGACGAGTGTGCCGGCGTACAACTCGCTCGCTGGCGTGAAGGTCACGCTGACCAGTTGGGCCCTCGGTTCCAAGCGCCGCGGCTTGGAGGGGAAGACGATCGGGCCAGTTCCTTTGAGCATGCCGCGGAGGAGCGGCAACTGTGCATAAAGCCGGTCACCCGGGCATTCGGTGATGTTGTAGTCGCGGTGCCCACCGATGTTGGGAACGTCCACGAGGTCGCGGAACGGCCCGATGCCGCCTGGGTCGAGTTGGCCTGCACGTGTCCGGACAAGACGCGCCAGCGCGTCGAGGACGACCCGCGGGGGATCGGTCGCCGTGAAGTCCCCCAGCACAGCGATCCCGAGCGTCCCCGTGTTGTACCCGGCGGTGTGGGCGCCGACGACGTTGGGACCACCGTATCGTCCTTCGTAGACGCGTCCTTGCCAGTCGACGACGAAGTTGTAGCCGATATCGCCCCACCCGAGCGTGACAGCGTGATAGGCGTAAATGGCCCGGATCGTCGCGGCCGGATCAGGTGGATCGTTGCGCGTCACGGTATGGTGGACAATGACTTTCTGGATCGGCGCGTAGCGTGGTGGCCAGATTTCCTTCCCGTTTTCATCGAAACGCAACGATTCATCAGCTCCCCAGCCGGCTCGAGGAACGATCCAGCCATCGATGAGGTCGCTGCTCGCGAACCACTGCATGTCGCTCGAAGAGACTTCGACCGCGGTCACGCGGATCGCTTCGACTCGTGGCCCCGCTCCTCCGATGCCCGGCTCGCAGACGATCCCGAGCTGGACGGCTCGTCCGCTGGCCAGGATCGGTGGGGCATAGGTCCAGCCATCGTCCCGGGCTGGTGGCGTGTGCGGATCAGCGGCGAGTGGGATCCAGTCGCTCCAGCTTTCGCCGTCGCTGCGCAGGCGGACCGAGAGCTGCAACAGCGCACCTCGGGGAACCGAGGCCTGCCAGCTCACCTCGACGCTGCGGAAGGAAAACGGCAATGGATAGACCGGCGTCAGGATCTGGCCAGCCGTGGGAAACGGACCCTCGACGAACCAACTGGTCCTCCGGATCACCCCGCCACGCGCCTGGCTGCTCCGCAACTCCATGACCGTCGCTGCGATGACCCCGCCAGCCACGCGCAGGAGCATCCGCCGCGTCAGTCGGCTCCCCCGCATCGCGTCCCCCTCGGGTGGCCTGCCTCACCGGCCGGCACGGGGGCAATCGTACGCCACGGCGAGTGTACGATCAACCTGTCCGAACAGGCCCATCGGTCCTCGTCGGCGGGGAGCGTGCAGCATGATATGCTGGAGCGCTGCAGAAAGCGAGCGCGTGATGGAGCGTCTCGAGCACAGCAAACGGCGGACGATCGTCGAGTGGGCCTCGTTATTGCCGCCGCTCGCTGTCCTGGCGGCAGTCGCGTTGTTGTGGTCCGTTGCGCCAAGCCAGCTCGAAGAACTGGCGACCCGTGCGGCCTTGCACGGGTTGTGTGCCCAACGTCCGAGTCATTCCTTCTGGTTCGGCCCGTACCGGTTGCCCTTCGATGCTCGGATGACCGGTATCTACGCAGGTGCTGCAGCGACGGTCGCCTGGCTCGCCCGGCGAGCGGCTCGCCGGTCAGCCGCACCCCCGTCTCCGCTCGCGATCGGGTTTCTCGCCACCGGGGTCGTGATGCTTGCAGTCGATGGCCTGAACTCGCTGGCGCTCGACCTCGGCCTGCGGTCGCTCTATTCGCCGCACAACCTGCTGCGCTATGCCACCGGTGCCTGGACCGGCGTCGCGCTCGGCAGCATGCTCTGGTGGGTCTTCCAGTCGACGACTTGGCGCTCCGATCTCTGCGACTCGGGCACCGTGTTCGAGTTGAAGCGCGATGGTATCCCGCTCGCCGCAGCGCTGGCCTTTTTCGGCTGGTTTGCCTGGCGGGGGCCGGTCTTCTGGTTTCCGTTGGTGGCGGTGGGGCTAGTCCTGGCGGCGCTCCTCACGTTGGCACTGCTCGCCTGGCCGGTGGTCCTGGCTCTGATCGGCCGGATCGAATGCGCAACGACCTGGCAAGAGCTTCGCCGTCCTGCCCTTGCCGCACTGACGATCGCGCTCGCGTTCATGGTGGTGACGAGTGTCGCCCGCTATGGACTCGAGCGGATGCTCGGTCTCTCCTCGCTGACTTGACGAAAAGGGTGCAGCGATGCCGCGCGATCTCCCGATCGGCAACGGACGGTTGCTTCTCGCGTTCGACCGGACGTATACCCTGCGCGATGTCTACTTCCCGCGGGTGGGGCAGGAGAACCATGCGCAGGGGCGCCTCAACCGCTTCGGCATCTGGTGCGATGGTGAATTCGCGTGGTTCTCCGACGAAGGGTGGCAGCGCGACCTCCGCTACGAAGATCGCACGCTGGTGACGGACGTTCGCTTGCACCACCCGCGGCTCGGGCTGACACTCGTCTGTCATGATGCCGTGGCCCTCGAGCACGATCTCTGGATACGACGGGTAACGGTCCGCAACGAGCGGCCGATCCCGCGGACTGTACGTCTGTTTCTCCATTTCGATGGGTACCTGTGGGGCTACGCCGATGGTGAGACGGTGTACTACGAGCCCACGGCGCGAGCACTCGTGCACTACAAGGGAAAACGCTACTTCTGGTTTTCCGGTTGGGCCGGCGATCGACCCGGTTACCACTGCTTCGCCTGTGGGAACAAGGCGTTCCGTGGGCATGAGGGGACCTGGCGCGATGCCGAGGACGGAGTGTTGAGCGGCAATCCGATCGCGCAGGGTTCGGTCGACTCGATCGGGGGACTGGAACTCGTGCTTCCGGCTGGGGGTGAGGGGAAAGCTACGTTCTGGATGGCAGCCGGGCTCCGCTTCGCCGATGTCTACCGGCTGCACCAGACAGTGCTCCAGCTGGGCCCAGAAGCGTTGCTGACCCGCGTCCGGCGCTATTGGCAGAGCTGGATCGAGCCCGATCCTCCGGGTTTGGTCTCTCTCTCGCCGACGCTGCAGCGCCTCTACCGGCAAAGCTTGTTGATCCTGCGGACGCAGATCGACGAGGGTGGAGCGATCCTCGCGGCGAATGACTCCGATATTCTGCAATTCGGTCGCGATACGTACAGTTACGTCTGGCCGCGCGATGGCGCGCTTATCGCCAGCGCGTTGTTGGATGCCGGCTATCCGGAACTGGCGCGGCGCTTCTTCACCTTCATCGGTGACCTGGTCACCCACTACGGATTTTTCTTGCACAAGTACAACCCGGACGGCTCAGCTGGGTCGAGCTGGCATCCCTGGGCAGGTCCGACGGGTGACCTCCAGTTCCCGATCCAGGAGGACAGTACTGCTCTCGTACTGATGACCCTCTGGGACTACTATCGCAAGACCCGCGACCTGGAACTTCTCCGCGGCTTGTACAGCTCGGTGGTCGTCCCGTGCGGGCGTTTCCTGGCTTCCTATCGCGATCCGGTCACTGGATTGCCCGCGCCCTCGTACGACCTCTGGGAAGAGCGACGCGGTATCCACACGTTCACCGTGGCGGCTGTCGTGGCCGGGTTGCGTGCTGCGGCACGCTTGGCGCGCATCTTCGGTGACGACCAGTTCGCGGAGGGGTGGGATCGTGCTGCCGATGGTATCCGCGCTGCGGCGAGCCGCTACCTCTTCCGAACGGAACTCGGGCGCTTCGCCCGCATGCTCACGGTCGATGCGCAGGGGAACGTCGAACCTGACCCGACGATCGATGCCAGCCTGGCGGGGCTGTTCCTGTTCGGGTTGTTCCCGGCGCGCGATCCACGCGTCGTCGCCACGATGCAGGCAGTCGAGGAACGACTGTGGGTGAAGACTCCGGTTGGAGGCATCGCCCGCTACGAGGACGACTACTATTACCAGATGAGTCGCGATATCGAGCGCATTCCTGGCAATCCCTGGTTCATCTGCACGCTGTGGCTCGCAGATTGGCACATCGCGCGGGCGACTTCTCCCGCGGAACTCGCTCGTGCCCAGGAGTTGCTCGAATGGGTCGCAGCCCACGCGCTACCGAGTGGCGTGCTGGCCGAGCAGGTGCATCCGGAGACGGGCGAGCCGCTCTCCGTCAGCCCCTTGAGCTGGAGTCATGGAACCTTCATCGCGACCGTGCTGCGCTATCTCGAACGCGAAGGCCAGCTCGCGGCGGCGGGCTGGCCTTCTTTCCTCGCTCCCTGATCGAAGGGCCGGTGTCACCGTCCAGGTGGCCAGTTTCCGTACCAGTCGAAGCGTTGTTCGCTCAACCCCACGACGACATTCTTGACCTGCGTGTAGAGGTCGAGCGCGTGCCGCGACAGTTCCCGCCCGATACCGCTCTGCTTGAAGCCGCCGAAGGGGGCCTCCGGTGGATTGACGACGGGATAGTTGATGCTGATGTTGCCGGCCTTGATCCGCGCCGCCAGGCGATGCGCCCGCTTGATGTCGTTCGTCCAGATCGTGGCAGCGAGCCCGTAGATCGTCGCATTGGCGATCTCGACCGCCTCGTCCTCGGTGCGGAACGGAATGACGGCGAGCACCGGACCGAAGACTTCCTCGCGGGCGATCGTCATCTGGGGCTGCACCTCGTCGAAAATCGTCGGCTCGACGAAGTTCCCGCGCTGGAGCGCCGGGTCGTCCGGCCGCTTCCCACCCAAGCGGAGCGCAGCCCCTTCCGCCTTGGCGCGCTCGACGTAGCTCAGGACGCGCTCGCACTGTCGGCGCGAGACCAATGGACCGAGCTGGGTGCGCTCATCCAACGGGTCACCGATCCGCAGAGCGGATGCCTTGCGCAGAAAGAGATCCATGAACTGATCATGGATCGACTCGTGCAGCAGAAGACGCGTACGTGCCGTGCAGCGCTGACCCGCATTGGTGAAGATAGCGAACAGCGAGCCGTTGACCGCCTCTTCGAGGTCGGCGTCCGGGAAGACGATGTTCGGCGACTTGCCACCGAGTTCGAGGGAAACCTTCTTGATCGTCCCCGCACTCAGGCGCAAGATCTCGCGACCGGTCTCCGTCTCGCCGGTGAAGGCGATCTTGTCGACCAGCGGGTGCTCGCAGATCGCGGCACCGACCTCGCTGCCCGGCCCCGTCACGACGTTGACAACGCCTTCAGGGATACCGGCTTCGAGGCAGATCTGCCCCAGAACGAGTGCGGTGATCGGGGTATAGCTGGCAGGCTTGAGAACGACCGTATTTCCGGCCGCGAGTGCCGGTGCCAGTTTCCATGCGGCCATGAGGATCGGGAAGTTCCAGGGAATGATCTGTCCGCACACCCCGTACGGTTCGCGAACCGTGTAGTCGAGGAGCGGCCCGTTCATCGGGATCGTCTCGCCCCAGATCTGACCTGTCAGGTTGGCGTAATAGTCGAAGCAGTTGGCGGCAGACAAGATGTCCATCCGCGACTCGACGATGATCTTCCCGCAGTTCAGCGTCTCCAGACGCGCGAGTTCGTCGACGCGCTCACGGAGGATCTCGGCGACACGGCGCAAGCGGCGGGCCCGCTCGTTGGGCGTCATACGCCCCCAGGGGCCTTCGTTGAAGGCACGACGGGCTGCGCGGACCGCACGGTCGACATCCTCCCGACTCGCCCTGGCGACGTAGCCGATGACCTCGTTCGTCGCCGGATTGTAGGTCGGGAACGTCTCACCGCTCGCGGCGGGGACGAACTGGCCGTCGATGAGCAGACCGTAGGTGCGAATTCCGGTTTCGGTCGTCATTCTTCGCCTCCCCGGGCAGGAACCGAGTGAACGCATGCCGCTGCTGCCCTTGCGGCAGCAAGATCGTAGCACGGCCAGCGTGTTCGGTCATGAGGCTGGCGGTGTGAAGACGATATTCCACGGTTTGAGCTGGATATCCTGAAAGACGCCGGCAGCGAAGAAGGGGTCTCCCTCGATGAGCTGGCGGGCTTCCTCCTCGCTCTCGGCTTGATAGATGATGAGCGCGCCGCTGTCATCGACGAACGGCCCCGAGGCCCACAGTTTGCCTCGCTCGCGTAGTGCGCTGAGGTACTGGCGGTGAACCGGACGCACTTCCTTGATCTTGTCCGGGTTCCCGTAGCGGATCACTGCCGCCCAGAGCATTCCTCGCTCCTCTCGTCACTCCACGTCGTGCTCGGCCTCCCGTTCTCCAGGATAATCCGGTTCGCCCGGGCTGACGAGCGCGCGGGGGTCGCCGGTGATGACGAAGGCGATGCGCTCGCAGATATTGGTCACGCGATCAGCGATCCGCTCGAGATTGTGTGCTGCCCAAAGCAACAGAGTGGCCCGCTCGATCGTGCGGGGGTCGCTCATCATGTAGGTCAAGAGTTCTCGGTAGACTTGATCGTAAAGTCCATCGACCTCGTCGTCCCGGCGCCAGATGGTGCGGCAGCGCTCGAGATCCATTTCGATGAACGCATCGAGCGCTTGGCGCAGCATGTCGATCGCGATCTCGGCCATCCGTGGGATATCGATCAAGGGCTTGAGGGGTGGCCAGGCACTCAGTCGGATAGCGATCTTGGCCAGCCCTTCTGCGTAGTCACCGATGCGCTCCAGTTCCCCGATGATGAAGAGGGTCGCGGCGATGATCCGGAGATCGGAAGCCATCGGTTGCTGGGTCGCGATGAGCAGCAGTGCACGCTCCTCCAGCGCGTAGCTCCGTTCGTCGATCGCGCGGTCGTGCTCGATCACTTCCTGCGCCAACTTCGTGTCATAGCGCTTGAGCGCCTCGACCGCGCGTTCGACTGCCTTTTCCACCATGCTACCCAGATTCAAGAGGTCCTGGCGGAGCAACTGGAGGTCACGCTCGAATTCCAGGCGAGCACGCGTTGCCATGTCGTTTTCCCTTTCCTCGTTCGGGTTCGTACCTCTCCAGACCGGCGCGAAGCGGCGATCGTGCGGGGTACTGAGTAGTCCAAGTGTACGCCGCAGTGCGGCGAGGAGCTAGCCGATCTTGCCAGTGATATAGTCTTCGGTTTCCTTGCGTTTCGGGTTGGTGAAGATCCGCTGCGCGGTATCGAACTCGATCAGCTTGCCGGTCCGTTCCTCGCCGGCGAGCAGGAAGGCGACATAATCAGCAATGCGGGCTGCTTGCTGCATGTTGTGGGTGACGATGACGATGGTATAGCGTTGCTTGAGTTCCCAGATAAGCTCTTCGATCCGGTAGGTCGCGATCGGGTCGAGCGCACTCGTCGGTTCGTCCATCAGGAGAACCAGAGGTTCCACCGCGAGTGCCCGGGCGATGCAGAGCCGTTGTTGCTGGCCACCGGAGAGCGAGGCCCCTGATTCCTTCAGCTTGTCCTTGACCTCGTCCCAGAGTGCAGCCGCTCGGAGACTGCGTTCGACGATCTCATCCGCTTCCGTACGGGAGAGCCGTTGCCGGTGCAAGCGCACTCCCGCGAGGACGTTGTCGTAGATCGAGAGCGTCGGGAACGGGTTCGGCTTTTGGAAGACCATACCCACGAGTTGGCGGACGCGAGCGGGGTCGATTCCTGGACCGTAAATATCGACCCCTTCCAGGCGAACACTTCCCGTCACCCGCGCGCCTGGCGTCAGCTCATGGAGTCGGTTCAAGCAGCGGATCAACGTCGACTTGCCACACCCGGAAGGGCCGATGACTGCCGTCACGGCACCAGGATGGATCGGCAACGTGATATCGGCGAGCGCTTGGAAGCCGCCGTAGTAGGCGGAGAGTCGCTCGATTTCCATACCGGCAGCCGCCGTGAGCGCCCGGCCGCGCGACGCTGTTTCGGCGCGGGCAGCTTGTGCGGCGGTGAGTGCGGCGATCGGCTCGGACATCGTCGGATCCCTCCGAGCTACTAGCCGATGCGGCCAGTGATATAGTCCTCGGTCCGTCGGTCGCGTGGCCGCAGGAAGAGTTCGCGGGTCGGCGCGTATTCGATCAATTCTCCGGTGCGATCTTCTCCCGCCAGGAGGAAGGCCGTGTAGTGGGACACGCGGGAAGCTTGCTGCATATTGTGCGTGACGATCACGATGGTGTAGGTATGGGCGAGTTCGATCATCAGATCCTCGATCCGCATAGTCGCAACCGGATCGAGTGCCGAACAGGGCTCGTCCATGAGCAGGATATCGGGCTCGAGCGCGATCGCGCGCGCGATGCAGAGCCGTTGTTGCTGTCCCCCAGAGAGCGCGAGCGCGTTCTGCTGGAGCTTGTCCTTGACCTCGTCCCAAAGCGCGGCCTTGCGCAGGGCTTCTTCGACGCGTGCCGCGATGTCCCCACGGTACCCGTTGACGCGGAGACCGAACGCGACATTCTCGAAGATACTCTTCGGAAATGGATTCGGTTTCTGGAAGATCATGCCGATGTGGCGCCGTACCCAAACCGGGTCGGTCGTCGGGGCATAGAGGTCGATCTCGCCCCAGTAGATCGATCCCTCCACCCGGGCGTCCCGCGTGAGGTCGTGCATCCGGTTGATCGCACGCAGGAGCGTGCTCTTGCCGCATCCGGACGGGCCGATGATGGCGGTGATCCGACGTGCCGGGATAGTGAAGCTCACATCCCGGATCGCCTGGTGCTTGCCGTACCAGACGTTGAGTCGCTCGATGCGCAGAGCAGCCGGTTCGGCTGGTTGAACGATATACCGTGCTGGGGTCGGGCTGGTGATCGTCATGGGCGGACTCCCCTCAGAAGCGGATGCGGCGCTGCAGCCGAGCGCGGAGGAAGATCGCCAGGCCGTTGAAGAGCAAGAGCACAGCCAGCAACACGATGATTCCCGCAGCAGCGCGCTCGTGGAAGGCCGGTTGCGGACGCGAGATCCAGTTGAAGATCTGGATGGGCAGGACGGTGAACGGATCGAACAGGCTCTTGGGTGTAAAGGCGACGTACGTCAGGGCGCCGATGGTGATGAGCGGGGCAGTTTCGCCGATCGCCCGCGCCAGTGCGAGAATCGTGCCGGTCAGGATGCCAGGCAAGGCTGCGGGAAGGACGAAGAGCCGGACTGTCTGCCAGTGCGAGGCGCCGAGCGCGAGTCCGGCCTCGCGGATCGATGGGGGAACCGCCCGCAACGCTTCGCGCGAGGCGATGATGATGATCGGGAGCACCAGGAGGCTGAGTGTCAAGGCTCCTGCGAGGAGACTGCGGCCGAGCATGAAGGTGCGGACGAAGACGCCGAGACCGAGCAACCCGTAGACGATCGACGGGACGGCTGCCAAGTTGGACAAGTTGATCTCGATCGTCGCAGTAAGCCGGTTTTTGGGTGCGAATTCCTCGAGATAGATCGCAGCAGCGACGCCGAGTGGAAAGGCGATCAGGCCCACCAGGATCAAGATATAGAAGGTCCCGACCAGAGCGGAACGGATGCCGGCTTGCTCGGGGCGCCGCGAGGGATAGCTCGTCAAGAAGTCCCAGGAAAGTGCCCGCCAGCCGTCGTGGATGACATCGGCGATGAGAACCTCGAGCGTGACGAGCCCGATGGCGATCGCGACCGCGCTGAGGAGGCCGAAGAGCATCCCGAGTCGCTTGCGCAACGACAAGCGGGGTTCGAACTCGCGGTCGGTCGTGGCTATCCGCTCGGCGCTCACTCGTAGACCTCCCGGAAGCGCTTGAGGAAGCGGTAGCTCAGGAGATTCAGTGCCATCGTGATCACGAACAGTGTGGTGCCGACCGCGAAGATCGTCTGGTACTCGAGCGTGCCATGCGGAGTATCGCCGAGGCTCACCTGGACGATGTAGGCAGTCATCGTCTCCATCGCGACCAGTGGGTTGAGGGTGAGGCGCGGGACCTGGCCCATCGCGATGGCCACGATCATGGTCTCGCCGACTGCCCGCGAGACCGCCAGAATGAAGGCAGCGACGATACCCGAGAGCGACGACGGTACCACGACGCGCCAGACGACCTCGAGTTTGGTGGCACCCAGCGCATAGGCACCCTCGCGGAGACTCTGCGGGACTGCCCGCATGGCGTCCTCGGAGAGGGAAGCAACCAGCGGTACAATCATGATTCCCATCACCAGGCCGGCCGAAAGCGCGTTGAACACCTCGAGCTGCGGGATGAAACGCTGGAGCAACGGTGTGACGAAGAGCAGGGCGAAGTAGCCATACACGACCGTCGGGACACCGGCGAGGATCTCCAGAACCGGCTTGACGACGCGGGCGACACGGTCCGGAGCGTATTCAGCGAGCCCGATCGCCGAGAGGAGCCCGATCGGTAGGGCGATGAGCATCGCGATGACCGAGACCAGAATGGTCGCCGTGAGCAGTGGCCAGATGCCGAAATGCTTCTCGGTAAAGAGGGGAGTCCATTGCGTGTCGGTCAAAAAGTCGACGATGGAAACGCGCTGGAAAAAGCGGACGGTCTCGATCCCGAGCGTGTAGATGATGCCGATCGTCGTCGCGATCGAGATCAGTGCAGCCAGGAACAGGAAGGTCAGGATCGTTCGTTCGCGGACGCGACGAATCCGGTCGATTCGTTGCGTGCCGGTGAGGACACGCTCGACCCACTCTCGGCGGTCGATCGATGTGGCGAGTTGAGCAGGAGTTGACTCGCTCGTCACGTCCGTCCCTCGCTCGGCAACGACCGGCCGCGAGCAGGAGGACTTCCTCCTGCTCGCGGATTGTACCCGGTCTTCTCGACCTCCGGGAAGCTATTCCTCACGCTTGAGCACGTCCTCGATCGAGACGCCGACCTCGACTCCCTTGAAGACCGACCCGGTCTTTCGCGCTTGGAAGCGCTTCTTGGCGAGCTGGTAGGCCTCGTCCGGCAGGGGGATGTACCCGACTTCCTGAGAGAGTTCGGCTGCGTTGTCGAGATAGAACTCGACGAACGCCTGGACTTCCGGCCGATCGGCTTGGTCGCGCGCGACATAGATGAAGAGCGGTCGCGAGAGGGGCTGGTATTGCCCGGTCTTCACCGTCTCGAGGCTCGGCTCGACCGGTTTGCCGGTCTTCGGGTTGACGATGGGCACGATCTTCACCCGACCTTTATTCTCGATCGCGTAGGCGAGCCCGAAATAGCCGAGCGCGTTCTTGTCCCCGGCGACACCCTGGACGAGGACGTTGTCGTCCTCGGAGGCAGTGTAGTCACCCCGGCTGGCGCCAGCCTTGCCGTTGATCGCTTCCGTGAAGTAGTCGAAGGTTCCCGAGTCGGTTCCTGCCCCGTACAAGTTGAGCGGTGCATCCGGCCAGTTCGGTCGCACCTGGTTCCAGCGGGTGATGACCCCCTGCGACTCGGGCTTCCAGATCAGATTGAGTTCCTCGACCGTCAGGTGATCCACCCAGTCGTTTTGCGGGTTGACCACGACGGCGAGTCCATCGAACGCAACAGGAAGCTCGATGTACTCGCGACCGCTCTTTTGGCAGGTCTCCACCTCGGAGTCCTTGATCGGGCGCGACGCATCCGAGATATCGATTTCCTTGTTGCAGAACTTCTTGAACCCACCGCCGGTGCCGGAGATTCCGACCGTGACCTTCACCTGGGGATACTTCTTCTGGAACTCCTCGGCGACCGCTTCCGAAATCGGGAAGACGGTGCTGGAACCGTCGATCGTGATCGTACCGCTGAGCTGCTGGGCTGCGGTGGTTGGGCTCGGTTGGGCGACTGGTGTTCCGCTAGCTGGGCTCGGCTGCGTGGCTGGTGTCGGGGTCGCTTGCCCGCCCCCGCACGCTGCGATGAGCGCGCTCGCTACCGGAACCGTGGCACCCAGTGTGGCCAAGCGCGCGATCAATTGCCGTCGACTCAGTCGCGTCGTCCGTTCCTGCATGGTCAACTTCCTCCTCCATTCGTCTCGTCCATTGCCGCCAATTCCGGTACGAACCGGTATCCGATTCCGTGGACCGTTCTGATCAGGTTCGACCCATCTGGCTCTCCTCCCAGTGCTTCCCGGATCCGGTGGATGTGGACATCGACGTTCCGGAGGTCGACGACGTCCTGTCCCCAGACCAGGTCGAGAAGCTCCTGCCGCGTGCACACGCGACCGGCCCGCTCGACCAGTGCGGTGAGCAGGGCGAACTCACGCGGCGCGAGATGAACCTCCCGTCCCCGGTACACCACGCGGTGCTCGTCGCGGAAGATCACGAGCGTTCCGGCCGTGAGCACGTTTCCGGCTGTCGTCTCTGCCGACCGGCGCAGCAAGGCGTCGATCCGGGCAAAGAGTTCGCGCGTGCGGAAGGGCTTCACCACGTAATCGTCGGCGCCTTCCTGGAACAGCGCGACGATGTCGTCTTCGCTGTCGCGGGCCGTCAACACGAGGATGGGCGCGCTCGACCACTTGCGGATCAGCCGGCAGACATCGCGCCCGTCGATACCCGGGAGCATCAGATCGAGGATGATGAGGTCGGGTCGGATGGTGCGCGCCAGCATGATCGCGTGCCGGCCCTCTTGGGCGGTCCAGACGCTGTAGCCGCGTTGTTCCAGGCTGTAGGAGAGAATCTGGGCGAGTGTCGGATCATCCTCGACGATCAGGATACGCTGCTGCGTCGGTGTTCCTTCTGGTCGCGTGGTCGATCGACTGCTCACCGTGACCATCCGTCTTCCCTTCACTGTGGGCAGTGTACCGGGCTGCGATTAACGGAGGATCAGCGGGAGATTAACGGTCGATTAACGGGGCGAGTTCGCTGACGACGCGCACCACGTCGCTGACTGCGAAGGGGCGGGAGAGGATCCGGTTCGCGCGCTGGCGCAGCCATTCCGGCAGGGCGCGCAGGGGGCTCGCCAGGACGAGGAGTCGCGTGTCAGGGAAGTCTTCGAGCAGGCGCTGGAGTTCGGCGAGCTGCTCACCATCACTCGCGAGGTCCACCACGATCAGGTCGGGGCGCAATCCCCAGCCAGCGAGAAAGTGTGCTGCGTCAGCGGCGCGCTCGTGCGCGCTCACGGCGTAGCCGAGTTCCTCGAGTTCCGCGCGGAAATAGGAGCGTGCCGGCCAGTCCGGCTCGATCAGGACGATGAATGGTAAGGCAGTCATCGCCTCGCTCCTGCTCTCGCGAGACAGTACGCAACTGTCTCGTGAACGGACGAGAGCGGCCGCTCGAGGTAGGACGAGCGACCGCTCTGCCATCCGGACACGATTCCGAGGTGCCGCGAGCAGCTCAGGATGACTCGCGCAGCGTCCGGGCCGCCAGATATTCCTGGCACTGCCAGCACTGATGCGGTCCTGCGGTGGCTCGGCAACGCTCGACCGCTTCCGGCGTGTTGAGCGCATAACCGAGCGCGCAACGGAGGATCACCCGTTTTCGGCCACGCTTGGTCTGGAAGGTAACCTTCTTCAGCATCGGGCAACCCAGCCACAGCTCTTCCTCGGAATCGGTGTCCGGCGCACGCCGAAAGAGTTCTGCTACCAGCATCGCGCCGGTCACCTCACACTCGTTCTCCTGGCACCACCAGGAGATCGTTCCAGCACACGCTCGCGGCAGTTTCCTGCCAAGCTGGCTGGTTCACCTTCCAGTATACGCGCGACGCGATTCCATCATGGCGTCGATCCCGGCAGGCGCAATTTGGCGGCCAGAACTGGGCTCTGGAACTCGCTCGCCAGGATATCCATGATCACGATGTCGTCGCGGTACGGACCGATCTTCGTCGCTTGGCGCAGGCGACCGACTTCCCGGAATCCGACACGGTCGTAGACGGCTCGTGCCCGCTCGTTCGCTGCGTAATAGCGTAGCCAGATGTGATGCAAGCCGAGGACCGTGAAGCCGAAGTCCAAGAGGAGAGTCAGCGCCTCGGTCGCGTATCCCCGTCCCCAAACGCTCCGCTCACCGATGACGATCCCGACCTCGGCGCTCCCGACAGCGAAGTCGATCCCGAAGAGTTCTGCGTTGCCGACCGGGCGGTCATCGGGTCGCTCGTAGATCGTGAAGACCCGGCGTGTTGGGTCGCGCCGGGCTTGCTCGAACCACTCGACTTCGTCCTCGACGGTGAAGGGAACCCGCCAATGAGCAGTCAGCGTGCGCGAGACCTCGAGATCGTTCATCCACCGCTGATAGACTGCGGCCAAGTCGCGCCGGATCGGACCGAGGTAGACGAGTTTGCCAGGGACGATGACCTGCAGATGCTGATACTCTTCCATCGCTATGTCCTGCTCCTCCCCGCTCACCCGTGTGACGCTTCCCCACGACCGTGTTACGCTGGCGGCGGCGAGTGCCGTGCAGGAGGTCTCCGTGTGGCTCGTCGGGACATCCGGTTGGTCGTATCGTCACTGGCGTGGCCGCTTCTATCCGCCAGAACTCCCGCCATGGGAGTGGTTCTCCTACTACCTGCGCGAGTTTGCCACAGTCGAGTTGAACGTGACTTTCTACCGGCTGCCGGCGCGCCAACGCTTTCAGGAATGGGCTAGGCAAGCTGCCCAACGATCGGGCTTTGTCTTCGCGGTCAAGGCACCACGCGCGATCACGCACGTCCATCGCTTGGCTGGTGTCGAGCCGGTGCTGGGAACATTCCTGGCCACAATCGAGGAACTCGGTTCCTCTCGCGGCCCGCTCCTCTTCCAGCTGCCTCCCGGCTTCGCCTGCGATCTCGACCGCTTGCGATCTTTCCTCGATTCCTTGCCAGCGGGCCAACCGTTCGCCTTCGAATTCCGTCACCCGAGCTGGTTCGTGCCCGCCGTCGCCGACGCGATCGCCGGCGCTGGCGGCACGATCGTCCTCGCGTATGGCGGAACGCATCCCACTCCGGATTCGTTTCCGTTCGTCGGCCCGCTCTGTTATGTCCGAATACACAGTGGTCTCTTCGATATCGGTCTGACGGACGAGGAGATCGCTCAGCTGGTTACCCGGTTGGCCTCCTGCAGCGATCGGCCCGGATTCGTCTACTTCAACAACGACGCCTTCGCCCATGCAGTGCACGATGCTCGGCGCTTGCGCCAGGCACTCCAGCGTGAGGGCTTACCGGTCGCGTGAGGCGCGAGAAGGTCGATCCTCACCCAGAGCGGTCGTCCCAGAATTGATCCGGACCAGCGATGCGATCCAGGTAGAACGTGCCCTCGGTACGCCAGCCGAGCACGATGGTTCCGGGAGTCGGGCGGCAGAGTTCGCTGCGAATCGATGGTTGCCAGCTCTCGTCGAATGCTTCCTGCAAGACGCGGCCAGCGAATGGCTGTTCCGGCGTCAAGCCGAGAACGGCTGCTACGGTGGGAACGATATCCACCACGCCGGCTGGAATTCGGCTCGCGAACCCCTTGCGGATATTCGGTCCCAGCATCACGGCAAAAGCCTGCAGTTCGAAGGGGGAGCCCGAGCCGTGCGTCGACTGGAGCGCGACTTGCTCGGTCAGAGCGGTGACGACTCCGGCGACTCCGAACTCGTTCTGGTCCGCTCTCCAGGTCGGGCTCACAGCGAGGAGCGGGAGCCGCTCGAGGGCATCACGCTCGAGCGAGCCACCCCACACAGCGGTGAGAGCGGCTGTTCCTGGTCGTGCCGAGGTCAGCGAGGGATGAGCGAGGACCGCGCCGACCCATGGCTGCTCGAGCAACCACTCGATCAGTGGGGCAAGTTCTACCGGCTTGGGAGTAGTGGACCCCGGTCGCCGGAACAGGAAATCGCCTGCCGGCACGAGGCGATCGAGGACCGGCAGGGGAGGTGCCTGGCGGAGGAGTTCGCTCAGCGAGCGGTGATGGAGTGGGGTCGACTGGCCATGATCGGAAAGGACGAAGACGAGCAGATCGTCCAGCAGTCGGCGGGCAGCCAGGTGATCGAAGAAGCGAGCGAGCAGCTCGTCCAGTTGGCGGAGGACCGACTCGCTTACTGGGCTGCCGAGCCCAGCGAAGTGAAAGGTCTCGTCCGGCTCGTGGAGCCAGAGCACGGTCACCGCGACGTCTGGATCGGGCAGGAAGAGATCGCGGGCTGCGCGGATGGCGTAGCGGACGAGCTCGAGGGACGAGTCCGTGGGATCGGGAGGTGGCCCGAGCTTTTCGCGCAACGCGGCGAGATCGGGCAGGCCGAAGACCGAGCGAGGATTGACCAGGCGGAACGGCTGAGTGCGGGCCCAGAGCCAACTCGAGCCGGTGGAGCCGCTGGCTGCGACTGCGAGACGCTGCCCACGCGCGGCGAGGAGATCGGCGAGCGGCGGGCGCAGGATCGCCCGACCCTGCGTCCGCCGATCGAGTTCCGCGATTTGTCGAAAGTCGCTGGTATCCAGGATCCCGTCTTCGCCCGCTTCCTCGAGGACCATCACGTTGGAGACGATGCCGTGCTGTCCCGGATACGTACCCGTGCACATGGTCGCCACCTGAACCCGGGTATGTGGCGGATAGGCCGCCGCATACCGGGTCAGGCGCGTGCCCTCGGCTGCCAGGGAATGGACAAAGGGCATGCGTTCCTCGGTAACCAGGTCAGGGCGGAGCCCGTCGAGTACCACGATCAGGACACGGCTAGTCGCCACTGCTGTAGTCCTCTCCCTCAACCGGCCAACAAAAGGTTATCGGGCCGCAGATCCATATAGTAAAAGCTGTAAGGGGTCCACTTGACGAAATCGCGCATGGCATAGTGCTCGATCGGGATCCAGAGGACGGTTCCGGGTGCCTCCTCCTCCCAAATGTCGAGCGCATCCTGAAAAGCCCGTGCCCTGAACTGCTGATCGAGCGTCTGCCGTTGTTGCTCGCCAAGCTCGTTGAAGCGCGGATTCTCCGGCTTCCACCAGTCACGCTGGGTTGCCGTCCCCGGACCCCAGCGCAACCAGAAGGCTCCCTCCGGATCGGCCAAGTAGTTGGAGTTCGACCAAGACCCAACCATCCGCTCTTCCTTGGGGAGATCGGCCCAGTCGATCAGTTGGACTTCAGCGTTCACGCCGATCTGGCGCCACATCTCGACGATTGCCTGGGCTGCTTCATTGCCGAGCGTATAGTAGCCCGGTTTGTTGTTGTAGCGAATCGTGCTGCCGTCGTAGCCGGACTGACGGACGAGTTGGCGAGCGCGGTCTGGATCATAGGGCGTGTAGGGGCGTTGGGGGTTGTAAAGTGGTCCGTAATCCTCGAACTGATGGCTGCGCATGCGGACTGCCTGGCCATTCCACAGTGTCTTGATCAAGAGTTCGCGGTCGATGCCGAGATTGAGTGCCTGACGCAGTCGCTTGTCCTTCAAGAGTGGGTGGTTGCAGTTGTAGCGCAGCACATGACAGTTGGCGAGCGGAATGCTGCGGATGACGATTCCTTGACTCCGCTGGAGCACCGGCACCTGGTCTGGCGGCACGTTGGTGATGAGGTCGACCTCTCCGGACAAGAGCGCGGCGACTCGGGCCTGGATCTCGGGAATGACTTGGAAGACGATCCGGGAGGCCGTCGGGCGTCCACCGAAGTACGTCTCGTGGGGCTCGAGCACGAGCCGCTCGTCGGTCACGAACTCCGCCACACGATATGGCCCGGTGCCGATCGGCGCGCGAGCGAAGCCATCCATGCCGACTCGCTCATAGTACGCCTTGGGAATCAGCCAGCCGCCCCACGAGGAGATCCGCTTTTCGAAAACAGGGTCGGGGCTTTGGGTCACGAAGCGGACTCGATTCCTGTCCAGCGCATTGATCTCTGCGACTGTTTTGAAGTAGCTGGCAGCCTCCCGCAACTTATCCGGCGTGTTCTTCAACAACCGCTCGAAGGTGAAGACCACATCCTCGGCAGTCAGCATGCTTCCGTCGTGGAACGTCACGTCGTCGCGCAAGGTGAACTCGACGGTCAGATCATCGATCCGCTTCCACTCCTTGGCGACCCAGGGTACGAGCGCGAACCCAGTCCCTGGCTGCGGACCGCTCAGGAAGTCGCGCCGGATCAGGTAGTCGAAGATCGAATACGTCACGCGCGTGCCGACGTTCGAGAGCTGTTGGTGTGGATCGAGGTTCGGTGGCAGTCCTTGCACGCCGATCCGCAACTCGCGGCGCGGCACCGCTGTCGCGGTGGCGACCGAAGCCGGTGCTGCGGTCGGAGAGGGCATGCTGGTCGGCTGCGCCGCTGCTTGGCCTGCGCTGGCAGGCGTCGTTGCAGGAGTCGCGGTCGGCGTGCTCTCGCTCGTGTTGCAGGCGAGGAGCAAAGCACCCGGTAAAACGGTCAAACCTGCCACGATCTGTCGCCTCGTGAAGCAGCAGCGGGCGTTGTGGGTGGGTCGGTTGACCATCGGACTACTCCTTCCTTCGCTGACTCTTCTCTGCTGGCAGCGCATGACCGGTTCAGGACGACTGGTTGAAGAACTGCTCTTTGTTCGCTTCTTGGCCTCCTTTCGCCGTACCCGGGGTCAACGTCCCCTCGTCGTAGGATCAGTTACGTCGCGCAGCCAGTCGCCGAGTTCGTTGAACGAGAGGGTGATCGCCAGAAGGACAGCACCGGGGAAGACGGGGAGCCACCACGCGATCTGCAGGTAATTGCGGGCATCGCCCAGAATATTGCCGAGACTGGGTGTCGGTGGCTGCACGCCGATCCCGAGGAAACTCAGGGACGATTCCAACAAGACGAGACTGGTCAGGTGCAGCGTCATCAAGACGAGGAGCGGTGCGACTTCGTTCGGCAAAATGTGGCGCGCGAGAATGCGGGCGGGGCTCGCTCCAGCAGCTTGCGCAGCGACCACGAAGAGTTCGTTCCTGAGCCGGAGCGTATTGGCGCGTGCAATGCGCGCGTACTGCTCCCACCCGCTCAGTCCGAGCAAAATGATGAGGACAGTCAAACCGGTGCCAAAGAGCGTCAAAGCGATCAACGCTAGGACGATGAACGGCACAGCCAGCTGCACGTCGATCGACAGGCTGATCACGTGGTCGGGTAACCCACGCCGATACCCGGCGATGATCCCGAGGCTCGTCCCCACGACGGCGCTGATGATGACCCCCACCAAAGCCAAGGACAAGGAGACACGCGTTCCAGCGAGGATCCGGCTGGCCAGGTCGCGGCCCAGTTGGTCAGTTCCCAGAGGATGTGCCAACGTGCCACCGAATCCGACGGGTGGCTGCAGACGAGCCAGCAAGTCCTGGGTCGAGGAATCGGGAAGCGGCAAGAGCGGGGCAGCCAACGCGGCAACGCTGATCCCGACGAGCCACACGACCGCCAGCAGCGAGGTCAGCGGCCAGTCGGGCCGCGCACGGGTACGGCGGGGTACGACGGGAAGTCCTGCTCGAGAACCGGACCGTCGGAGAGGAGTCGAAACGACCATCGCTCATGCCTCCAGCCGCACGCGAGGATCGAGCCAGCCGTACAGGATGTCGGTCAGGAGGTTGACCAACACCACCGAGGCCACGATAAGCAGAACGCCGTACTGGACGACCGGGAAGTCGCGCAGTTCGGCGGCTCGAGCCAAGAGTTGGCCCATCCCGGGCCAAGAAAAGACGGTCTCGGTCACGACCGCTCCCGCGATCGCCACTGCCACCTGCAAGCTGATGACCGTTACCAGGGTCAGCGCAGCATTGCGCCCCATGTGGTCGATCAGCACGGTCCGCCAGGGCAAGCCCTTCGCATGGGCAGTGCGAACGTAATCGGCCCGCAGGACTTCGAGCAGAGCCGAGCGCGTGAAGCGCGTCAGGCTCGCGACGCTGAAGCTGCTCAAGGTGAGCGCCGGCAGCACAAGGCTCGCTGCTCCTTGTTGACCCGACGTCGGAAACCACCCGAGGTGCAGCGCGAAGAGCAAAATCAGCAGCAAACCGAGGACGAAGTTCGGGATGCCCTGTCCGATCGCCGACAGAGCGACGATCGTGCGATCCAGAAGGCTTCCCGCTCGCAGCGCTGCCAGTGTGCCGAGCACGGTTCCGGCGCTCAAAGCGATGGCCAGGGCAGCGCTGGCCAGCCGTAACGTACTCGGGATTCGTTCGTGCACGACGACAGTCGCTGGGCGCTGATCGCGGAGCGAGCGTCCGAAATCCCCGCGGGCGAGTTGCTGGAGATAGCGGGTGTACTGCACGGCGAGTGGCTCGTCGATCCCCCACGCCTGGCGCAACGCGGCCACTGCCTCGCTCGAAGCCTCTGGCCCGAGCAAGGCTTGTGCTGGGTCTCCGGACAGTCGGAGCCCGATGAAGACCAGCGTGACCACGATCCAGATCGTGATCAGCGCGCGCAGCAATCGGTAGGCGACGTAACGAGCCATCGCGCGTCACTTTCCGGGTCGAGTCTTCTCCTGTACGGGCGCTGCACTGTGGCACCGGTGTAAAACGGCTTTGGCATTCTTGTTGCGGAGCGAGGTGTCGTCGCCTCGTGACCGAGCGAGGGGTAGCGCAGTGGGGCAGGTCATCCCGTTCCTGTTTCTCCCGAAGCTGAGCGAAGACCTGCACCGGGCCGGGAAGCGGATCGTGCTGACCAACGGCCATTTCGATCTCCTGCACATCGGGCATGTGCGGTATCTCCAGGCCGCACGCAGTTTGGGCGACGTGCTGATCGTTGCGGTCAACGACGATGTCTCGACCCGCAGGCGCAAGGGACGAGCTCGCCCGCTCGTACCGGAAGCGGAGCGGGCCGAGCTCCTGGCGGCACTGGCCTGTGTGGACTACGTCACGATCTTCCCCGGCGAGACGGCGGAGGAAGTCGTGCGGCTTGTCCGTCCTCACGTCTACGTCAAAGGCGGCGACTACGGGACCACGGAGGAAGACGCTGCGTCCGGCAAACAACCGCTTCCCGAGGCGCCGGTCGTGCGCGCGTTGGGTGGTGAGGTGGTGCTGATCCCCTCGGTCCCGGAACGCTCGACGAGCGCGCTCGTCCGGCGCATTCTCGCGGCCTACGGCTGCGAGCCGGAGGCAGGAGCCGGCACGAGCGGGGAAACTGGGTGAGTCCGGCTGCTTGCGCGGCGCATTTCCTCCCGCTCAGGCTGCCCCCGGGTTGGAGCGATCGCTTTCCGGAGGAGCGGTGAGCCAGACGAGCCAACTGGCGGAGCTTGCCAGGTCAGCTTGCGCTCAGTCCGGCAATCCGTTCCCCACTCGGTACACTCGTGCTGGCCCGGGTAGGAGCGGGGAGCGTGTGCCGTGACACTGGACGAACCCTCCATGGTGAGGAGCGGCGCGCCGACGAGCGAAACGGTCGTGCAGGGGGAACGCGCCCGGGTGGCGCGCGCTGCTGGTGTCCTGATGATCGGTGTCGTGCTCAGCCGCGTGCTCGGCCTGGTGCGCGAGCAAGTCACCTCCTACTTTTGGGGCACGACGGACGCGATCGCGGCCTTCACCATCGCTGACAACGTGCACACCATGCTGTTCGACCTGGTCATCAGCGGAATGCTCCAAGCTGCTCTGGTACCGGTCCTGAGTGCCTACGCTGTGTCGGAGCGGCTCGAGGAGTTCCGTCGCATCGTCGGTGCGCTGCTGGTTTGGGTGGCAGTGGTCGTCGGTGCTGTGGTCGTCCTCGTCGCGATGGCTGCTCCCTGGGTCGTGTGGGGGATGACCGCGCTCGGCGGTGGGGAAGCGGCTCGTGGTGCCGAGACGTTCCAGCTGACCATCCGGCTCGTCCGCCTGATCGTCCCGGCCGTGTTGCTCCTCGCCTTCTCGACCGTGCTCATGGGAGCGCTCTATGCGCTCCAGCGCTTCACGCAACCGTCGCTGGCCTTGAGTGTGCGGAACGCCGCGATCGTCGCCTGTGCGCTCCTGCTGGGGCACTCGCTCGGGGTGACGAGCCTCGTCGTCGGCGTGCTGCTCGGCGCGCTCGGACTTGCAGCGCTGCAACTGTGGGGGCTGCGCGATTGTTTGCCCCGGTTGAACTTGTCGCTCTGGCATCCGGCCATCCGGCAAATCTTCCTGCTCTATCTGCCGATTTTTCTCGGCCTCTTCGCCAACACGGTCGCTTTGACGGTCGACCGGAACCTGGCTTGGGGAGTGGATCCGCATGCCTTGGGCGCGATGCGTTATGCGACAGCACTCAATCAGATGATCCTCGGGCTGGTCGCTGCGGCGACCTCGCTGGCCGCGCTGCCGACGCTCTCTCGACACCATGCGAGCGGGAACGAGGATGCCTATCAACGCACGCTGGCACTGGGACTCAAGTTCGTGGCGCTCCTCATCTTTCCGACCGTGCTGGGGATGGCCGCGCTCGGCTGGCCGATCGTCACGCTTCTCTTCCTGCATGGGGCGACCGATCTCGAGGGAGCCCGAGCGATCTGGATCGCCTTGCTCGGGTACCTTCCCGGCACGCTCTTCGCCGCATTCGACCAGATCCTGATCTTCGCCGCGTACGCCCGTCGCAATACGCAGACACCGGTTCTCGTCGGCGTTCTCTCGGTCGGGGTCTATTTCCTCGTCGCGCTGGCGCTCGTGCGCTCGCTCGGCATGCTGGGGCTCGTCTTGGGCAATACGGCGCAATTCGTGGCCCATACGCTCGTCATGTGGTGGGTGTTGCGGCGCTGGCTGGGTCGGGTGGGGGATGGCACGGTCGCGCACACGATGCGAGCGAGCGCGCTCGCGGCGACACTGATGGCGCTCGTGGTCGGCAGTCTGGCGATCGTTGCCAGCCAGTGGCAGGCCCCCGAGGCGAGCGGGGTCGCCTGGCGCTTGCTGGTCGTGGGGGCGAACGTCGTGGTTGGTGCCGCCTGCTATGCCGTCCTCATGCGACTCTTCCGCGTGGAGGAGTTCCTCGCTTTGATCCGGCTGGTGCGTGCTCGTTTCGGCAGTTGACAGCGCGGCGCTTTTTCGGTTCTCTCCGTGCCGAGGATTTCCTGCTCTGCTCGCGCGACAGGGTGGTCGTGGAGATGCGGGGGAATCGCTTTTCGAGTCGGTCGTTCAGCCGAAGCAGGGGGGCGTGATGGCCTACGATCTCGTGGTCCGCAATGCGCGCTTGCGCGATGGGCGGGTGGTCGATCTCGCCGTGGCCGAGGGTCGGATCGTTGCGATCGAGCCGAACCTAGCGGGCGAGGCTCGGGAGACGATCGATGCTGGTGGGCGGCTCGTCTCGCCACCGCTCATCGAACCGCACTGTCATCTCGATGCGGCGCTTACCGAGGGGCTCGCTGGCCACAACGAGTCCGGCACGCTGCTCGAAGGGATTCAGCGCTGGGCCCTCACCAAGCCTCAGCTCACCATCGAGGCGGTCAAGGAGCGGGCGCGCCGGACGATCGAGTGGTATGCCAGCCAGGGAGCCCTGGTGATCCGCAGCCACGTCGATGTGTGCGATCCCAACTTCGTCGGTTTGCGTGCGCTCCTCGAGCTGCGCGAGGAGGTGCGCGACCTCGTCGATCTGCAGCTGGTCGCCTTTCCGCAGGAGGGGATCCTCTCCTATCCGCGCGGTGCCGAGCTTCTCGAGGAGGCACTCCGGCTCGGCTGCGACGTGGTGGGAGCCATCCCGCATTACGAGACGACCCGGGAGATGGGCGTCGAGTCACTGCGCATCGCCTTCGACCTCGCTGAGCGCTACGACCGGCCGCTCGATGCCCACTGTGACGAGACCGACGACGATCAGTCGCGTTTCGTCGAGGTGATGGCGGCGGAGACGATCCGGCGCGGGATGCATGGACGTGTCGTCGCCAGCCATACGACCGCCATGGGCTCGTACAACAACGCCTATGCCTTCAAGCTCTTCGGCTGGCTCAAGCGTGCCGAACTCAGCATCATCGCCAACCCTCCGGACAACTCGATCTTGCAGGGGCGCTTCGATACCTATCCCAAGCGTCGTGGACTGACGCGCGTGAAAGAGCTTCTCCAGTTCGGGATCAACGTCGCGTTCGGGCACGATTCGGTGATGGATCCCTGGTATCCGCTCGGGACAGGGAACATGTTGCATAGCGCCTGGTTGGGCTTGCACCTCGTGCAGCTCTCGGGCTACGAGGAGATTCCGCTGGTGTGGGATCTGGTGACGACCAACGCCGCGCGTGCTTTGGGGATCTTCGATCGCTACGGCCTCGAAGTCGGTAAGTCGGCCGATTTCGTCATTTTCGATGCGGCAACCGACCGTGATGCGCTCCGCATGCTCGCTCCCGCGCTCTGGTGCGTCAAGCGAGGACGCATCGTGAGCCGCACGAGCGCACCGCGGGTGGAGGTACGGCGGGGCGAGGAATTCGCTGCCATCCGGTACGAGCGCCCCGGTGAGGGGTTGAGCGATCGATGAGCACGCACGTGCCTGTCGTTCTTCTCGAGCCGGCCTTGCCCGACTCCGTTGCCAGGCAGGAGTGGAAACTCCCCGCGGTGCTTCCAGCTGTGTTACAGTCGAGTTCGCGAACGATTGTCCAGAGACAGGGACGCGAGATGGCCCAAGAGATCGTCGTACGACACCGCTTCACTGTCGATGACTACCACCGCATGGCCGAGGCGGGGATTCTCGCTGAGGATGACCGAGTCGAGTTGATCGAAGGGGAAATCGTCGAGATGAGCCCGATCGGCCGGCGACACCAGGCCTGTCTCGACAAGATGACGGCGCTTCTCGCGGGCCGGTTGGCAGGGCGCGCGATCGTCCGTATCCAGGGACCAGTGCGGCTGAGTCAGTTTTCCGAGCCACAGCCGGATCTCCTGCTCCTGCGTCCCCGGGCGGACTACTATGCCTCCGTCGATGCCGGACCGGACGACGTGCTCTTGCTCATCGAGGTCGCGGATGCCTCCTTGGCTTACGATCGCGAGGTCAAGGCGCCGCTGTACGCGCGGGCAGGGCTCGCTGAGTACTGGATCCTCGACCTCCAGAGCAATCGCCTGCTCGTCTTCCGCGACCCGGATTCCGGAGCGGGGCGCTACCGCTGTGTCGACTGCCTGGCGCGTGACGAGCGCATCGCTCCGTTGGCCTTCCCTGACCTCGAAATCCTCGTCGCTGACCTCTTGGCTTGAACTGCCGCGTGGCGGCACGTCGTCGCGGTTCCGGCGGGGAAAAGCAAGACCGGCAGCACCCACCGGTGGGTGCTGCCGGTTGGTCATCGCGTTTATCGGTCAGGCTTGCTTGGCCCGTTGGATCGCTTGCCAGATCTTCTGCGGGGTGAGCGGGATGTCGAGGTGCTCGATCCCGAAGGGAGCCAGGGCGTCCATGACCGCGTTGGCGATGGTCGGGGTGGAACCGATCGTCGCTGCCTCACCGATCCCCTTGGCACCCAGCGGGTTGAGCGGAGTTGGCGTCTCGGTGTGGTCGGTCGTAAAGGAACGCAACATCGCCGCCTTGGGCATGGCGTAGTCCATGAGCGTGCCGGTGAGGAGCTGGCCGTTCTCGTCGTAGCGGACCTCTTCCCAGAGGGCCTGGGCGATCCCCTGGGCCAAGCCACCGTGCACCTGGCCCTCGACGAGGAGCGGGTTGATGCGAGGGCCACAGTCATCGACCGAGTAGTACTCGAGAATCTTGACCTCGCCTGTCTCGGGGAAGACTTCGACCACTGCCACATGCGTCCCGAAGGGGAAGACCTCGTCAGGGGGTGCAAAGAAGTCGGTCGCGACCAGCCCTGGTTCCATCCCCTCCGGGAGATTACCGCCATAGGCCGCCTGGGCGATCTCGGCCAGCGTGACGGCGCGGTCAGGAGCACCCTTGACGCGCCACTTCCCGTCGACGAATTCGATGTCCTCTGCCGCCGCTTCGAGCAGGTGCGCGGCGATCTGCGTGGCCTTCTCCTTGATGCGGTCGATGGCCATGAGGACCGCGCCGCCGCCGACGACCAGGCTGCGGCTCCCCATCGTGCCATGCCCCTCGGGGACGCTTTGCGTATCACCGTGCAGCACGACGATCTGGTCGAAATCGGCTCCGAGGCGATCGGCGACGAGCTGGGCCAGTGCCGTCTCCAGCCCCTGACCGTGCGGCGAGGTACCGGTATAGACGGTGACCGCGCCGCTCGGCTCGACGCGGACGACCGCGCTCTCGTAGGGGCCGAAGCCACAGATCTCCACGTAGCTGGCAAGACCAATCCCGACGAAGCGACCCTGCCGGCGGAGTTCCTGCTGCTTCTGGCGCCACTCGTGATATCGAGAGACCTCGAGAGCCTTGTCGAGAGCTTTGGCGTAGTCGCCCGTATCGTACTTCTCACCGGCTGCAGTCGTGTAGGGGAACTTCTCTGGTGGGATGTAGTTCAGGCGCCGGACCTCAGCGGGATCCTTGCCGAGCTTGCGGGCCAAGAGGTCCATCATCCGTTCGATGTAGTAGGCTGCCTCGGGTCGACCAGCGCCGCGGTAGGCACCGACTGCCATCGTGTTGGTGTAGACGCCGTACGCTTTGATGTCCACAGCCGGGATGTCGTAGCAGCCGCAGGCCATGAGACCGGTCGTCGAGGGGAGATAGAGCCCACGCGGGTAGGCACCGAGATTCTGGACGATGCGGGCGCGCAATCCGAGGATGCGTCCCTCGGCATCGGCGGCGAGTTCGTAGTCCACCACCTGATCGCGGCCGTGGTTGGTGGCCATGAGATGCTCGGAACGTGTCTCGACCCACTTGACCGGGCGATGGAGGTGCAAGGCCAGCGCGGCGAGAATGAAGTCTTCCTGGTACGCGCCGATCTTGACCCCGAAGCCGCCCCCGACTTCCGGAGCGATGATGCGAACCTGGCCGTGTGCCAGCCCGAGCGCCGCCGCGAGCGCGTTCCGGTTCCAGTGCGGTGCCTGGGTGGAACTCCAGACCGTGACGCCTTGCGTCAAGGGGTCAGGAGCCGCGACGATGGCGCGCGTCTCCATCGGGATACCGGCCAAACGCTGCTGGCGGAAGCGTTGCTTGACGACGACGTGGGCCTGAGCGAAGGCTGCCTCGATGTCGCCGTGGACGCGCTCCCAGCGCTCCCCGATGTTGTTGGGGATATTCGGATAGAGTTGCGGAGCGCCGTCCTGCATCGCCACCTCTGGATCGATGATGGCGGGAAGGGGTTCGTAGTCGACCACGACCGCTTCAGAGGCATCGCGAGCGACTGCCGCTGACGTGGCGACGACGACGGCGATGGGTTGGCCGACGTAGAGGGCGCGTTCGACCGCGATCGGCTCTTCCGGGGGAACCGGGATCCCTTCCGGTTTCTGCTCTTCGGGATGCGGTGCCTCACCGGGGATGAGTTCTGGCTTCCCCTTGAGACGCGCTGCCAGATCGCGACCAGTGAAGACACCGACGACGCCTGGCATAGCCTTGGCGGCGGAGGCGTCGATACCGCGGATCCGGGCGTGTGGATAACTGCTGCGGACGAAGGCGACGTGCAGCATGCCCGGCAGCTTGAGATCGTCGACGTATTGCGAGGAGCCGGTGATGAGGCGCGGATCCTCCTTGCGCCGCACTCGCGCACCGACATAATGACTGATGACCATGGCCCTCATTCCTTTCTCGACCGGCGACCAGACCCGAGAAGTCCCGCAGTTGTTATTCTCACGACAAGTACGCTTGCCGTCAAGCCTCGCAACGGTTCCAACGAGATGGTTTGCGTTGTAGTCTGGCACAGAAATTGCCCTCGAGAATTGTGTTGCGATCCGTTGACATCTGGTTGCGAGTGGGCTATACAGTACGATGGAGTATGTTGTGCCTACGCGTGATATGCCGAAGGAGGTGGCGAGGGATGCGGCATGAGCTCGATGCGGCGATCCAGCAGGAGTTGGAGCGGCGGATCCAGGCGATCGAAAACGGTGAGCGCCCGGAACCGTACCAGCTTCAGGACTGGATCCTGATGTGGGCAGTGACGGCTGTGGTGGTCTTCCTGTTCGTGGCGCTGACCCTGAACCTGCTGTTGCATCGTGCGTGAAGAGGAGGGGAGGAGCGGGTGATGAGCGAGTCGCGCGAGTCATCGATCCAGCGTGAGGTTTATTTCGGCATTTTGCCGGTCCTGCGTGGGGAGCGACCATTCGGGCTCTGGGACTTTCTCCTGGTCCAGATCGGGTTCGGTATCGCGGCGTGGAGCTTTCTCGTCGGTGGCTATACGGGGTTTGTTTTGCCGGCCGGATCGGCTGTCGCGGCGATTCTTTTCGGGAACGCGATTCCCGTTTTCCTCATCAGTGTGCTGGCGATTCTCTATAACCGCTACGGCGTCGACACCTTCATCGGGGCACGCGCGATCTTAGGGCCGCGCGGGAGCAACCTCTTCCTGCTCATTTTCGCGATCTTGAACCTCGGGTGGATCACGATCGCCTGCTTCATGCTAGGGGAGTCCGCCATCCGCGTCACTGCGGCATTCAATGGTCCGGAGTTCCTGACGAGCCGAACGGTCGGGGCGCCCATCTTCGCGATTACTGCTTTCATCGTTGCATGGCTGATCGCGTGGCAAGGGCCGATCGCCATTCGCCTCTTCACGCGAGTCGGTGTTCCCTCAATGATACTCATCATCACCGGACTCATCATCTATATCTTCGTCGCCAATGGCTTCTCGGCGGTCTGGGCGGCCAAACCGCCGGAGCCCTACGACAGTCCGGTTCGCGGGCTCGCCTCGGCAATCGAATGGAATGTGGGGCTGGGTTTCAGCTGGCTTCCCTACATCGGCCAGTGGGCGCGCTTGGCGCGCGATGAGCGAACGGCACTCGTTGGAACCTATCTCGGTTGGGGAGTCCTGTTGAATATCGCAGCCATCCTAGGTGCGCTGACAGCACTTCTAGTCGGAACCTACGAGCCGACCGAGTGGATGCTGCAGGTGGGTGGACCACTCTTCGGCCTGTTCGGGCTGTTCCTCCTCATTCTGGCCAACCTCACGTCGGCAACGGTGCTCATTTACTCACAGTCGCTAAGCCTGAAGACGCTCTTTCCCCGGTGGCGGTGGAATTGGGTGCTCCTCACTACGGTTCCGGCTGCTCTGCTCATGCTGACCCCCACGGTCTACGACTCGTACACCAAATTCCTGTCCTATGTCTCCTTCGTCATGGCCGCCTTCGGCGGTGTGATGGTCGCTGATTACGTCTTCGTCCAGCGCTTCCACATCTCGTTGCGCGATCTCTATGAGAAGCATGCAGGGCGCTACCAGTACCTGGCCGGCGTCAACTGGGAAGCGTTCGTCGCTATCTTGCTCGGTGCGGTGTTCTACTTCTGGACCTATGATCCGGCGACGGATCGTGCAGGGCCGCTGTTCACCTACATCACCGCCGGGATTCCGACCTTCTTCCTCTCGGCCGGTGTGTACTTGGCACTGACCTTCCTGACCCGCCGTTTGTCGTCGCCAGTGCAGAAAGCTCGGGAGGTTGCGATGGAACGGTCCTGACGGATACAGGGATGGATGGGAATCGCGGATGATCGAAGGAGGATGGATCCGATGGCAGAGCAGGAGAAGCAGGTGACACAACCAGTCACCGGGGCGAACGGGAACGGTCACGTGCGCGAGATCGAGCAGGAGTTCGTACGCGGGCACCTGCTCCAGGCGTACGGGTGCTTCAGCTCTGGGCACAAATTCTGTCGCGAAGTGTGCCCGGTCTATCAAGTGACGCGCAACGAGCAGTACACGCCGACCGCCTTCCATGCCAACGTGGTCGCGATCGAGAAGGGCGCCGCGAAGCTAGAGGACGTTGCAGAGAACTACAGCTACTGCACGCTTTGTGGCGGCTGTGAGCTGCGGTGCCCGAATACGCTTTTCGTCGGCGACTTCTACCGGAACCGCACGCGCACAGTGAAGCTGGTACAAGACATGCGCGCAGCTGCGAACAAGGCTGGCCTCGGGCTCTGGCCGCGCTGGCAGCGTTGGGTCGAGGCCACGATGCAGGCAGGAAATGAGCCTGTCCTGGACTACGAGAACATTCAGCCGGTGGATCCGAATCGGGTCGCGGACTGGGCGAAAGGGTTGCCGTTCGAGATCCCGCGGGGTGGCGAGAACATTCTCTTCGTCGACTGCGAAGCGGCGTACTATCGCACGAGCCTGCCCCGGGCGGTCGCGAAGATTCTGCATGCTGCCGGAGTGCCGTTCGGCCTAATGTACGAGCAGTGGTGCTGCGGTGGTCCGTCTTTGGAAATGGGGTATCCGGACCATGCTCGGTATCTGGCCGAGCACAACGTCGCTGATTGGAAGAAGGCTGGGGCCAAGCGGGTCTTCGTGCTCGACCCACACGATTACATCAGCTTCGTCGACATGTATCCGCAGCTCTTCCCGCCCGAGGAGTTGCCCGAGTTCGTCTTCATGATCGATTTCGTGGCCCAGCTGCTCGACGAAGGGAAGATCAAGTTCGTCAAGCCGATCGAAAAGACGGTGACGTATCACGATCCGTGTCGAATGAACAAGCGTCTCGGCAAGTGGGAGGCACCGCGGAAGATCTTGCGCGCGATTCCCGGTTTGACCTTCATCGACGTGGACCACGTGACGCAGTGGGCGTATTGTTCAGGAGCAGGCGGCGGCTTCGCCGTCGAGCATCCGGATCTCGCCAAGAAGATCGCTGATCTCCGCATTTCACGCGCCAAGGAGCTCGGGGTCGAAGGACTGGTCAGTGCCTGCCCGTGGTCGGAGCGGCCGCTGACGAGTTCCGGCCGAGAGCAGCAGCTGGAGGTGTATGACCTCCTCGAGCTGGTGGCGGAAGCCATGGGCCTCAATAGTTGATGGCGGGGAGGGACAGGCAAGATGGCCACCAGAGTCGTTCCGAACGCGGTAACCGATGAGGTCATCGCGGCGCTCGAGCGAGCGCTCGGGCGGGAAAAAGTGCTGACGGATTTCGGTGCACGCGTGGCGCGAACGCGTGTTCCTGCACCATTCCCGGTGCATCGCTTCGCTGACCACATGCCTGATGTCGTCGTTCTTCCGGAATCGGCCGAGGAAGTGTCAGCAGTACTCCGCATCGCGAACGAGTATCGGGTGCCGGTGGTTCCGCGCGCCGGGGGTACGGGGCTCGCGGATGGAGCGGTTCCCCTCCATAAAGGGATCCTGCTCGACATCAAGAAGATGAACAAGATCCTCGATCTCGACCTGGTCAACCGGACCGTGACGGTCCAGCCGGGTCTCAACATGCTGAAACTCAATGAGTTCCTGGCACCCTATGGTGTCTTCTATCCCGATGATCCCGCATCCTATCCAGTCTCCATCATCGGTGGGCGCATCGGAACGAGTGGCTGGTCACTGATCGGCGCTCGCTACGGACATACCCGCGATCTCGTCATCAGTCTGCAGGTCGTGCTTCCCACCGGGGAGATCGTTCGCCTGGCCGATGGCGGTGGGGCGCCGAAGGTACGCAAGGCGTCCACCGGCTATAACCTGAAGCAGCTTTTCATCGGAACGCAGGGGACGCTCGGCGTCGTCACGGAAGCGACGCTGGAGCTTTTCCCGAAGCCGGAGGCCGAGCTCGCTGCCTTCTTCGGTTACGAGTCATTCGAAGACGCGTATCGAAGCACCGGGGCGCTGTCCACTTCCGGATTGGGCACGCTGGCTGCCGTCATTCTCTTCGACGAGCGGAAGGTCGAATATCTTCGCCGCGACGACGAGGCGTACATCCCGCTCCCGGAGCGGATCAAGGCTGTCGTGGCGACAGCCCTGTATGGGGTCGAGGAGGAAGTGCGGGCAGCAGCGCAACGGTTGCATCGGATCGCTAAAGAGACCGCTGGTGAATACCTCGGCGACGAGCTCTCCGCTGGCGACTGGGCCTCGCGGCATGATCGCTATGCGACACCCTTGCACGGACGTTTGCCAGATGGCACGGTCGTACCGATGAGCTGGCACTGTGAGGATGCGGCGATCATTTATTCGGAGTTGCCAGCGATCAAGCAGAAGTGGCACGAGATTACGGATCGCTATATTCAGAAGTATGGCATTTTTGACAACTGGGGCATGTTCTTCTACAGCAACAACCCCTACAAAGGATGGGGCGATTACCTTGTGGAGATCGATATCGGCATTTGGGAGCAAGCCCTGAACGAAGAGACGTGGCAGGCCTGGGTGAATCTCAAGCGCGAGATCACGCGTGCTACTCTGGAACACCAGGGGTCGATCAGCGCTTGTCACGGTGCTTGTCGCGAGGGTGACGCCGAATTCATCCCGGTGGAAATGAGCGAGGGCGGCTTCGAGCTGATGAAGCGGATCAAGCGCCTGCTCGATCCGAACAACATTCTCAATCCCAGCAAGAACTACCTCCATCTCGCGTATGTCGATGAGGAGATGGGAGGTGCATCATGAAGACGGTCCGCAAGGGGGTCGTACTGCGCCGCGAAGATCTGCACGTCTTCGAGGTCGATCCCTCGATGATGACGCGAGTGCCGCAAGACGTAACCGATCGCGAGCAGGCATTGATCGTGCGGAATCGTTGGGAATATCTGGACTGGATGCATCGTCATTTCGCCCACAAGACGATCGTCCTGAGCGAGGTGAGCGATGCACCGAGCCACGGCACGGGTCAGGTGAGCCACTAGCATACACCGCACTGCTGCCCGTCGATCGACGGCAGCGCTCCACTCGAGGACGAGCAAAGAGGGCCAGGAAGAAAATCCTGGCCCTCTTCCGTTGCTCTTTATCGGACTAACTCTTCGCAGTGACTGCTTGCGCCTCTCGAATCGCCCGCCAGATCTTCTGCGGGGTGAGCGGGATGTCGAGGTGCTCGATTCCCAAGGGGGCCAGGGCATCCATGACCGCGTTGGCGATGGTCGGGGTGGAGCCGATCGTAGCTGCCTCGCCGATCCCCTTGGCACCCAGCGGGTTGAGCGGGCTCGGTGTCACCGTCTCGTCGGTCACGAAACTCGGCAGCATGCTCGCCTTGGGCATGGCGTAGTCCATGAGCGTGCCGGTGAGGAGCTGGCCGTTCTCGTCGTAGCGGACCTCTTCCCAGAGGGCCTGGGCGATCCCCTGGGCCAAGCCACCGTGCACCTGGCCCTCGACGAGGAGCGGGTTGATGCGGGGGCCACAGTCATCGACCGAGTAGTACTCGAGGATCTCGACCTCGCCTGTCTCGGGGAAGACTTCGACCACTGCCACATGCGTCCCGAAGGGGAACAGCACACCCGACGGCGCGTAGTAGTCCGTCACGACCAAGCCCGGTTCGATATCCGGTGGCAAACCGGGGCTATAGGCTGCTCGTGCGATCTCGGCCAACGTGACGGCACGGTCGGGAGCGCCCTTGACGCGGTACTTCCCATCCGCGTACTCGACATCCTCGACGGCCGCCTCCAGGAGATGAGCCGCGATGCGGAGCGCCTTCTCGCGAATCCGCTGAGCGGCCAGAAGCATCGCCCCACCGCCGACCGCCAAGCTGCGGCTGCCCATCGTTCCCACGCCTTCGGGGACACTCTGCGTATCGCCGTGGAGAACGACGATCTGGTCGAAGTCGGCACCGATCTCGTCGGCGATGATCTGGGCCAGTGCTGTCTCCAGCCCCTGACCGTGCGGCGAGGTACCGGTGTAGGCGATCACTGCACCGGTCGGCTCGACGCGGATCGAGGCGCTCTCGTAGGGGCCGAAGCCACAGATCTCGGTATAGGTGACCAATCCGATGCCGATGAAACGGCCCTGTTGGCGGAGTTCCTGTTGCTTCTGTCGCCACTCGTGGTAGCGGGAAATCTCCAGCGCCTTGTTCAGGTTCTTCTCGTATTCGGCCGAATCGTAGCGTGCACCCGCCGGCGTTTGGCAAGGGAACTTCTCGGGCGGGATGTAGTTCAGGCGCCGGACCTCAGCGGGATCCTTGCCGAGCTTGCGGGCCAAGAGGTCCATCATCCGTTCGATGTAGTAGGCCGCCTCGGGTCGACCAGCGCCGCGGTAGGCACCGACCGGAGTGGTGTTGGTGAGCACGCTGTAGGTCTCGATCGAGAGATTAGGAATATCGTAGACCCCGACGGACATCATGGCAGTCAGTCCTGCCAGGAGCAGGAGCTTGGGGTAGGCCCCGAGATCCTGGATCACTTTGGCCCGCAAGCCGAGGATGCGCCCCTCCTTCGTTGCGGCTAGTTCGTAGTAGGCGACCTGCCCGCGCCCCTGGTTCGTCGCCATGAAATGCTCGGAGCGCGTCTCGTACCACTTGACCGGTCGGTGCAGGTGCAGGGCCAGCGCAGCCAGGATGATGTCTTCCGGATAGGCACCGATCTTGGCACCGAAGCCCCCACCGACCTCTGGAGCGATGACGCGCACCTGCCCATGGCTCAAGCCGAGCGCTTGGGCGAGCGAGTTCCGGTTATTGTGTGGGGCTTGCGTCGATGACCAGACGGTGACACCGCGTGTCAGCGGATCAGGGGCAGCAACCACTGCGCGTGGCTCCATCGGAACCGAGACGAGGCGTTGCTGGTAAAAACGCTGCTTGACGATGACGTCGGCCTCAGCGAACGCCTTCTCGATATCCCCATGCTGGTGACTGGTGTGCAGCGCGATATTGTTCTTCAGCGTCGCGTGGAGTTGGGGCGCGCCTTCCTTCATCGTCTCTTCAGGATCGACGACCGCGGGCAGTGGCTCGTACTCGATCTCGACGGCAGCAGCCGCGTCATAGGCGCGATACCGTTCGGTTGCCAGCACGACGGCGATCGGCTGTCCGACGTAGCGCACGCGGTCGATCGCCAGGAGCTCGTGCTGCGGTGGACCAGCCTGATCCTCTTGCTGGGCCGGTGCTTCAGCTTCCCCCTCGCCCGCGCCCAACTGGACTGCTCCCTTCAGCCACTGCTCCAGTTCCTTGTGCGTGATCACCGCGACCACGCCGGGCAGAGCCAAGGCGGGCGAAGGGTCGATCCGCTTGATGATCGCGTGCGGATACGCACTGCGGACGAACGCCGCGTACAGCATCCCCCCGAGCTGAAGATCATCGACGTATTGTGACGAGCCGGTGATGAGCCGCGGGTCTTCCTTGCGACGGACACGTGCCCCGACCATTCGAGTGAGTACCATCACCGAACCCCTTCCCGACTGCTGTTCCCTTCTGCCGACGGTTCTGCGTCGTGCGAATCGCTCGGTCTCATTGTCAGTCCTGAAGTGCCCGTTCGTCAAGAGGGAAGGTCGAGATTGCCGAACGGTCACTCGTCCCTCTCGTCACGTGCGATCGCGACGAGATCGATCGCTTGTGCCAGATCACCTGCTGCGATGCGGAAGTCGTCGATGCCGATGCTGGTGACGACTTCGCGCTGGCGCTGGTTGAGCCAATGGCGGACGGCGAGCGTACCGACTGCGTGCAGGAACGCGCGGAGTTCGGTCGGTAGATGCCGGTGCAACCCGAACCGATCGAGGCGAAGAATGCGCTCGACGAGTCGGCGATTGGCTGTGCGGTAGGCGAGGACCCGCGTGCTCGGGAACACCCCCAGGAGGTCGACTCGCGGAAAGATGCTGGTGACCAGCGCTCGCAGGCTCGCTTCGTCGTATTCCCGGGCGTGGTGGGGGTTCAGCCCACTGAAAACGGCTGGCCGATTGGGAGTCGTGAGGATCAGGCGCCCCCCAGGAACGAGGACGCGACGTGCCTCGCGGAGGAAGCGTTCCGGATCCGGCAGGTGCTCGAGAACCTGGAAACAGCAGATGAGCTGGAACGAGGCGGCACGGAACGGGAGGCGTTCAGCCGAGGCACGAACCCAGGTGAGGTTCGCGGCCGGATACCGGCGACGTGCGTGCTCGAGCGTGGGGAGATCGAGGTCGAGGCCGATGACCAGCCGAGCAGTTCGGGCCAGTTCAGCTGTCCCATATCCCTCTCCACAACCGATGTCGAGCACGGACGCACCAGTGGCCAGCTGGCTCGCCCAGCGGTACGCTGCCAGGCTTTGCCAATAGGTAACGCGTAGAGCCCAACTCTCCGGCGTCACACGTTCCGTGGTTGGCCGCCGGATCATCGCGGATTGTCCTCTCTCGTGAGCCAGGTCACTGGGCTGCTATCCTTGCCGGCGGCATCATGGAGCGAAAGGAGTCAACAGTGTCGGATTTCGTTTTGCCAGCGAGCACCTGGCTCGGGCCGGTGACGTTGCGCGTCGCCGACGCGGAACTCGTCAGTCGTTTCTATGCTGGCATGCTCGGCTATGCTGTCCAGCCCCTGAGCGATCGCCTGTTGGCTGTTCTGCCGCCTGATTCCTCGATACCGCATTTCCTCCTCGAATGGGATCCGGCGGCTCCACCCCGACCTGAGCGTGCTCCTGGTCTCTACCACGCAGCGGTCCTCTTGCCTGCCCGTGTGGAGTTGGCTCGCATTCTCCGGCATCTCGTCGAATATCGCTGGCCACTGGCTGGCGCGTCCGATCATGGTGTGAGTGAGGCCCTCTACCTCTCCGATCCTGAAGGGAATGGGCTGGAGATCTATGCTGATCGGCCGCGCGAACAGTGGCCGCGCTCGCCGCGCGAGGTCGTGGCCATGACGACCGTGCCCTTGGACGTGCGCGACCTCCTGCGCGAGCTCGAGGCGAGCCCGGATTCCTGGCGACACATGCCAGCGACGGCCCGGATCGGGCATGTGCACCTCCAGGTTTCCAGCCTCGAACTGGCCGAGCGCTTCTACGTCGAGCTGCTCGGGTTCGAGGTTACCCAGCGCTCCTATCCCGGGGCGCTCTTCGTCGCTGCCGGCGGCTATCACCATCATCTTGGCCTCAACATCTGGCACAGCCGTCGCGCTGATCCCGCACCGCCAGGATGCCGTGGCCTCGTTCGCTTCGCGGTCGTCGTGCCGGAGCGTGCCGCCTGGGAAACGGTGCTCGAACGCTTGCAGCGAGCCCACCGCCCGATCGAGCGTGGCTTGCACGGTCCACTCGGCGAGGGAGCCCGCACGCGCGACTACGACGATCTGGAAGTCGAGCTCTGGACGCCGGCCTGAGTGCGCTCACTGCCGGCGGAAATCTGGGCTCGATCCGAGGTCGCGGACGAAGCGAGCGATGAGGCGGATCGCGGCGTCGAGGTCGTCCAGGCTCACTAACTCGTTCGGCGAGTGCATGTAGCGGTTGGGAACCGAGACGAGCCCGCAAGGAATACCGGCCCGCGCCGGCGCGATGGCATCCGCATCGGTCCCGGTCCGGGTCGGAGCAGCGGAGAGCGTGACCGTGATCCCTTCCGCTTCGGCTGCCGCCAACAAGCGCTCGAAGACGAGTGGATGAACCATCGAGCCGCGGTCCAGGACGGGACCCCCGCCGATACGGACGTCGCCGCCGCCCCGCTTGTCGGCATCCGGATGATCGGTCGCGTGCGTCACGTCGATGACGATCGCCACGATCGGTTCCAGCCCAAAGGCGGCTGCCCGCGCACCGAGGAAGCTGATCTCTTCCTGCGTCGCAGCGAGCGCAACGACATCCAGGGGCGGGCGCTCAGCGGCGAGCGCCCGCAGCGCCTCCAGCGCGATGAAGGCACCCATCCGGTTGTCCAGCCCACGCGCCACCAGCCGGCCGTTCCGCAATTCGATGGGCGGTTGCTCGATGACGATCGGGTCACCGACCCGGACGACTTCTCGTGCCTCGTTGCCATCGCGCGCACCGATATCGATCCACAGATCCTTGATTCGGCTTGCACGCCCCTTTTCTTCCTCCGACAGCAGGTGCGCTGGTTTGCGCCCGATGACGCCGAGGATCGGGCCTTGTCTGGTGAGGATGCGGACTCGTTGCCCGGTCAAGATCTGGTCATCCCAGCCGCCGATGGCGCGGAACCAGAGGAATCCCTGGTCGTCGATGTGGGTGACCATGAGTCCGATCTCGTCGATATGGCCTTCGATGAGGACGGTCGGGGTGTCCGCCCTCAAGCGGGCGTAGCTGTTGCCGTTGTGATCGACCCAGACGTCATCGGCGAAGCGACTGGCTTCCTCGCGCCAGATGCGCGCTGCCGCTTCCTCGAAACCCGAGGGGCTGGGGGCCTCCAGCAACCGCAGCAAGAACGATTTCTGCTCGTCGCGCAGCATCCCTGCCTCCTCAGTTGCCGATACGAACGTCCGTATTGACCTGATGGTGCGGTGGTCGTCCGTTCAACACGTTGCAGACGTTCGTCAAAGCGAGATAGAGTGTCCGCTCGCGTGCCTCCTCGGTCGAGCCGCCGAGGTGCGGCGTCATGACGACATTCTCGAACTCGACGAACGGATTGTCGCGAATCGGCTCGACCTCGAAGACGTCCAGACCGGCCCCAGCGATCTGACCGCGGCGCAGAGCCTCGACCAGTGCCGATTGCTTGACGACCGGGCCGCGGGCCAGGTTGATGAGGAAGGCGGTCGGCTTCATGAGCGAGAGGGCTCGCTCGTCGATCAGGTACCGGGTATCCGGAGTGAGCGGGACATGGAGCGAGACGAAGTCCGACTCGCGGAGGAGCTTCTCGAGTGGGACATAGCTGATCTCGTGGGCATTGGCGAACGTGGTATCCCAAACGATATCGTGTGCAAGGACGCGCATCCCGAACCCGCGACCGAGCAGTGCGACCGCGCGGCCAGCCCGACCCAGACCGATGACGCCGAGTGTCTTTCCCCACAACTCTACCCCGAAATAGGGCTCCCAGCGACCCTCGCGCATCAGTCGGTCCGAGCGATGGATCCCACGCGCCAGCGCGAGCATGAGCCCGAAGGCGAGTTCGGCGACCGAATGCTCGTTGGCACCGTGGCAGTTGGCGACGACGATGCCGCGCCGGGTCGCCTCGGCAACGTCGATGTTGTCGAAGCCGACGCCGCTCGTGCTGATCACCTTGAGCCGGTTCGCGTGGGCGAGGACGCGTGCCGTGATCGGCTCGAGTCCCACGACCAAGCCGTCGACGTCACGGACCAACTCGCACAGCTGCTCCTCGTCGACCGGATAGCGAATCTCCTTCTCGACGAAACGGCAACCGCGCTCTTCGAGAAAACGCGCGATCTCCTCGCGCGCCGAGAAATACTTCCACGTCAGAACCAGAACATCCTTCCCCATCGTCGGCTGCTGTTCCCTTCCGCTCATCGGACAGCACTTCCGTCGGCACACCCGCGCTATTCTACGCGAAACGACTCGATTTGACGCTGGCCTCGCTGGGGAGTACGCTTGAGCAAGTTGAGAGAACTGGAGGATTCCAAACTGTGACGCTGGTTCTGAACGTGCTCCTCACATTCCTCTCTGTCATGCAGTTCGCCATCATCGCTCGGGCGATCCTCTCCTGGTTCGATCCAGGAGCTCGCTGGCCGATCTCCCAGATCCTGCTCCAGATCACCGAGCCGATCATCGCACCGATCCGCCGCGTCATGCCCCGCACCGGCTTCATCGATTTCTCGCCGCTCGTCGCCCTGTTGCTGATCTATCTCTTGCGCATGATGCTCGTCAACGCGGTTTCCTGAGCGCATCAGCGCGTCGCTCGGCCGCGATGCGGTCTCCCCCGTAGAGGCCCGGTAACGGACGGTACACGACGTCGCGATAGCCGAAGGCCTGTGGCCCGACCACCGCGAGTGCCTCCGGTGTCCGCAGCAGTGTTGGTGCTGGGATACCGAGGACCACGACGCGCAGGCCGTAGCGAACCACCTCGGTCGTGACTGGTTCGGCTGTCTCCTGATCGACGAGACAGATGAGGTCCGGGACGACCGCGAGGACTTCACCGTCGCGGCGAGCGATCAAGTTCTCGTTCTGGAAATCGATGCGGAGTTCGCTCCCACGGTCCTCGGCGAGCCCCTCGAGCCGAACGACCCCCGGGCGAACCCGGCGGCTAACCGGCGCTCCACGTCGATCACCTTGCCGCGGAAGAGGACGCACCCACCGGTGACCGCGAGCGCTGCGGCGATCGGGTCATGGTGCTCGCGGCGGGCTCGGAGCACTGCCTCCCCGAGTCGAAGGGCCAACGTCACCGTGTAGGGAATCACGGTCCGGCGCAGGTCCGCCCCGCTCATGGCGGGAAAGGCGAAGCCGGCTGCCCCGCCCATCTGAACGGTGACGGCCCGAGCGTAGCGTTCCAGCGTCACGGCGTCCTGCAGCCAGGGAAAGACGACGAGGTTGTGAAAGATATCGGCCAAGGCCGCCGGTGTCGCGGGGACTCCGTAAATCGCGAAGGTATCCATCTGGAGTTCCGGGAAGGCGCGTCCCATCCCGTCACCGTCCACCACTGGCAGATCAGCGAGGGCCGCGACGGCCATCGGCCGGAGCGCGTTCGCTCCCCCGATCTCCCCCGGAACGAGATGGGTCGCGCGCCGGCCGAGGTGCGCCTCCAGCGCGCGCAAGGCTGCCAGTGGTTCGTCGCCGCGATGGATCCGCTCGATGCCGATCGTCGGTGCACCCATTCCCCCGACCGAGACGACCAAGGCATCGTCTGGAACGTCTTCGGGAGAAACGATGGTGACGCGTCGTCCTTCCCGCAGCAAGCGCCGGACATAGAGCTTGCCGTAATAGGGATTGCCGCCTCCGCCGGTACCTAAGATGCCTGCCCCGATGGTGATGGCCTCCAGCTTCTCCTCGTCCAACTCCCACATCACCTCAGCCTCCTCGGAGATCCCCGACTGCTTTGATGCGGATCCGGACGGCGTTCGAGGGCAGATACGCAATGGGTACTTCTTCGACCTCCACCACGCTCACGGTAGCTGGATCGGCACCAGCGGTGATGGCTGCTCGGCAGGCGTCCGCTCGTGCTGCGGCCAATGCGCTCTCCCGCGTCTGCCCCTCCAGCGAGACGATCCGGTCGACTTCGCCGCTCACCTGGGCGATCGCTGCCCCGATCGCGTTGGCGACTGCCGCGTAGGGTGGCCGGATCACCTCGCTCGCTCCTTCGAGTTGGCCCGGTACGAGGACGCTTCCACCACCGACGACGATGACGGGAACCGGCCCGGCCGAGGTCTTGAGGCTATCGACAAGTTCGGCGAGGCGCTGGTCGATGATCGTGAGAGCTCGTTGGACGAGCACAGGAGAGAGATCGGCAACGCGCGTCGGATCACCGAAGCGCGCTCGTCCGGCAGCGACCGCGATATCGCTGGCGGTGAGCGTGTTGCCACCGAAGATGCGGGCTTCCTGCATCAGCCGGAATCCGACGCTGCGCGGACCGACGCTCCGCCCGTCCGGCGCGACGAGACTACCCCCGCCCAGCCCGATCGACACGACGTCCGGCATGCGAAAGTTGGTGCGGACGCCACCGATCGTGACCGCGAACGATGCCTCGCGAGGGAAGCCGTTGACCAGGGCACCACCATCGGTCGTCGTCCCGCCGACGTCCAGAACGATGGCATCGCGCAGACCGCTGAGGACAGCCGCGCCGCGCATCGAGTTGGTCGGTCCCGACGCGAAGGTGAGGACAGGATAGCGTGTGGCGAAATCGGCTGTCATGAGCGTGCCATCGTTCTGGCTGAGGTAGAGCGGTGCCGTCAGCCCGAGTTCGGCGAGTGCGTCCTGGAACGCCCGGATCGTCCGCTCGGCGAGTGGCACCAGGCAGGCATTGAGGGCAGCGGCATTCTCGCGTTCGAGAAGTCCGAGGCGCCCGATCTCGCGGGAGCGGGTGATGCGGAGTCCTGGCACTCGGCTGGCGAGCAAGTCGGCCACCGCATCCTCGTGGGCAGATGTTGCTGGCGAGAAGACGGCGGTGACCGCCGCGGAACTGATTCCCAGTTCGGCGATCCGTTCGCAGACCTGGTTCAGTGCCGAGTGATCCAGCGGACTGATCTCGCGGCCATCGAACTGGTGTCCGCCGGGAAGGAGCGCGACGAATCCCGCGACGGCATCGCGGAGATCATCGGGCCAATCCTCGAGTGGTGGGATGGATGCGGTCGCTGGAAGCCCGAGGCGGAGCACGGCGATGCGAGCGAGTTCCTGCCGCTGCACGACGGCATTAGTGAAGTGGGTTGTCCCGAGCATCACGGCGCGGATCTCGTCCGGGGCGATCCGAGCCTGCGCCAGGACATCGCGTACCACGCGCAAGATGCCGGTGCTCACGTCCGGTGTCGTTGGTTCCTTGGCCCAGGCGAGGACCTCACCGCGGTCCAAAAGGACCGCGTCGGTATTCGTGCCACCGACGTCGATGCCCAATCGCGCCACTGTGTCGTGCCCCCGTTTCTCGAACCGGTGCGAACCAGGTCATGGCCATCACTTCGGCCAGGAGAGCGATCACGCCGAGCATACCGGCATTGATGAGCGTCAGCGCCTCCAGAGAATGCAAAAGCAGACAGCCGACGACGAAGAGCCCCAGGACATAGCCTCGTCGCCGGGCGCGCAGGGGATCGATCTCTTTTCCGGACCGCGTTGCCCAGCGATGTTCGAGCGCGGCACTCAGCACTGTGAAGAGCGTCGAGACGGCGACGAGGAGCGGGAGGAGCAGGATCAAGATCGCAAGTGGACTACGGAGTCGAGACGGATCGACGAAGGTCCAGACGAAGAGCGTCGTCGACCATCCCGCGATCGCCTCGATGCTCAAGAAGGGAACGCGCGTCACGCGTTCGAGCGGCAGGAAGGTGAGGGCTGGCGCCGCCAGAAAAGCGGCCGCCGTGAGCAGGCGAATGGGTGCCCAGAAGTCGGAGATCGTGCCCACATTGCGCGCGACGATCAACCAGATCGCTGCGGCCCAGGCGAGCGGTACCGCGATGAGCCATCCGACAGCCAGGAGGAACCGGATCAACACGCGCTTCCCTCCCACCGCAGCGCAGTCTAGCACCGGATGTCCGACCCGAGATAGTCGGTATACTCGCTCGTGGGAGGCGAGCATGACGCTCGATATCCGCGTCGACGATGTCGTTCGCTTGCGGAAACCGCACCCGTGTGGGGCGACCGATTGGGTGGTCGTCCGGGTGGGAGCTGACATCGGTCTCCGCTGCCTCGGGTGTGGTCGGCGCATCATGCTCCCGCGGCACGAGTTCCGGCGACGACTCAAGGCGTTCGTTTCCCGCTCGGAGAAGCCACCGCTCGTGCTCCCGCCTCGGCCGACTGATGGGTAGTATCGAGACGATCGAACCACGACCGGAAGAGCTGACGGCCCGGCCGGGAGTGTTGCTCCGGCAGCGACCATTCCTCGTTCTCTGGCTCGTCCAGACGCTCTCCCAGACGTCCCAGAACGCGGTCAACTTTGCGTTACTCGTGCTCGTCCAGGGCGTGATCGAGCGTGCAGGCTCGGCTCTGCCGGCGAATACCGCCGTTGGCTTGGCAGTGCTCAGTTTTTCGGTACCGGCGGTGCTCGTCAGCCCTTTGTCCGGCGTGGCCGCTGATCGGTTCGATCGTCGGACGCTCTTGATCGTGACCAATCTCCTGCGCGCGCTCGCGGTGGTTGGGCTGCTCTTCGTCGAGGCGCGCTGGAGCCCGCTCGCCGCGCTCTCCGTGATCTACCTCCTGGCCTTCGCCTCGGGGACAGTGGGGCAGTTTTTCGGTCCTGCGCTCTGGTCGCTCTTGCCGGGTGTCGTTCCCGCTGGGCAGCTGGTGCGTGCCAATGCCCTGTTCAATCTCACCTTCACCGTGTCCCAACTCGCTGGATTTGCGGTGGTTGGCCCGCTGGTCATCAAGCTCGTCGGCGTCCGAGCAGTGCTCGCGGCGACGATTCTATTCTTCGTGCTGAGCGCGGTCCTCAGCGTCGCGCTGCCGCGCACGCATGGTCACAAGGTCAGTCGTGCGATCGGCTTCCGGGCGCTGCTCGCGGGCGTCTGGCGTGACATGGTCGAGGGAGTGCGCCTTTCGGCGGGGCGTCGCCTGCTGCGCAAGGCGATCGCCTACCTCGCGGTCGCCACCGCGACCTATCTCGTGATCGCGGCGCTCGGGCCGGGGTATGTGACCCGCGTCCTCGGGTTGGCCAAGGAAGACATCGCCTATCTCGTCATACCGGCTGGCCTCGGTGTCGTCCTTGGTACCCTGGTGGTCGATGTGGTGACACGCCGGGTCAGTGCCGAGCGGACAGCTGACCTCGCGCTGCTGATCGGTGGTCTGCTCCTGGCGGCGCTCGCCGTCGTGCCGGATCTCTTCCCAGAGAAGGCGATGGCGCTCGCCGCTGCCATCGTGCTCGCGGCACTGCTCGGGCTGGCCGATGGGCTGGTCCGGGCGCCGGCGCAAGCGCTCCTGCAGTCCGAGGCGCCGGAATATGCGCGTGGGCGTGTTTTGGCGGTCTTCTTCACGGTTTCGAACAGCGTCGCCTTCTTGCCAGTGTTCGGTGCTGGCGCGTTGGCTGATCTCTTCGGGATCACGGCCATCCTACTGGGGACCGGCGTGGTCCTGATGATCGCTGCACTCTGGCAGCTCATCCTCGGGACGCGGCGCGCCTGACTCGAGTTCGCAGTCGCTCGAGTGCTGGACGAAGCTGCTCGCCCAGAACAGCGAGGTTCACCGTCCAGCCGATGCCCCAGGGCATCGGGGTGAATAGGCGCGCGTCCTCGGGGTTCCAGAAGCTCGCGCGCATCCGTTCCAGCGAGGGAGGCCGGAAGTCGTAGGGGATCGGCCCGATCCGGCCCGTCCAGGTCCGTTCCTGGGATGGGCGGCGCAGCTGGTCATAGACGGCAGCGCCGATCAACCCCCAAACGAGCCATCGCGCGAGTCCACGCAGTGTGCGCCGTTTCCGCATCGGGCCGCTCCCTTCCCGCTTTCCCTCGACCAGTTTACCGACCGCGACGCCGCGGATCGAGTGCGTCGCGCAGGCCATCACCGAGGAAGTTGAGCGCCATGACGACGCTGAAGATCGCCAAGCCGGGGAAAGTCGCCATCCACCATTGGCTGAAGCGGCGCTGTCCCTCCCGGATCATCGCGCCCCACTCGGGTGCGGGAGGAACGGCGCCGAGTCCGATGAAGGAGAGCCCCGCGGTGAGCACGATGGCTGCGCCGACGTCGAGCGTGGCCTTGACCACGAGTGGTGCCTGGGTGTTGGGCAAGATGTGGACGAGCAGGAGACGGAGTCGGCTGACCCCGAGCGACTCAGCTGCGGTGACGAACTCCTGTGTCTTGATGGCGAGCACCTGCGCGCGCATCAAGCGTGCGTATTCCGGCCAGAGGACGACGACGATCGCGATGAGCGCGTTCTTGAGTCCTGGTCCGAGCGCCGCGGCGATCGCCATCGCTAGCACGATGGAAGGGAATGCCAGGACCATGTCTGCAATGCGCATGAGGATGACGTCGACCCAGCCCCCGGCATAGCCGGCGACCGCGCCGATGACCGAGCCGATCAGCAAGGCACCAGCGACCGTGAGGAAACCAGCCGGGAGCGAGATCCGTGCCCCGTAGAGCGTTCGCCGGAAGATGTCTCGTCCGAGGTCATCGGTGCCGAACCAGTGCGCGGCGCTGGGTGGTTGGAGACGGGCACTGACATCGGTCACCAGTGGGTCGAAGGGAATCACGAACGTGACGGCGAATGCGACGATGATCCAGAAGAGCAAGATCACCAACCCCACCGCGGCACTAGGGCGCCGCAGCAGCGCCCGGAGGATGCGCAAACCAGGTCGGTCCGACCAGCTGCGGGACGTTCCCAAGCGCTCGGCTGGTCGGGCGGTCGTCACCATGCGGTCGCTCCTCAACTGACGCGGATCCGCGGATCGAGCATGCCGTAGAGCACATCGGTCAGGAAGTTGACGACGACGTAGACCACAGCGATGAGCAACGTCACGCCCAGGACGGCCGGAAGATCGAGTTTCATCGCGGCATCGACCGCGTAGCGGCCGATGCCGGGCCAGGCGAAGATGGTCTCGGTCAGCACGGCACCAGCGAGCAAACTCCCGAAGGTCAGTCCGATCACCGTGACGGTTGGGATGAGCGCGTTACGCAATGCGTGGACGAGAATGACCCGCCGTTCGGCTAATCCCTTGGCGCGGGCAGTGCGGATGTAATCAGCACCGAGCACATCGAGAAGCGCCGACCGGGTCATCCGCGCGATGATGCCCATCGCATAACTGCCCAGCACCATGCCGGGAAGCACGAGATGGGAGAGCACGTTGAGAAAGAGGGACCAATCACCAGCCAAGAGGCTATCGATGGTGTAGAAGCCGGTTCGGAAGGGCGGAGCGGTGAGGCGCGGATCGATCCGCCCCGGACCCGGTAACAAGCGAAGATTGGCATAAAAGAGTTGCAGAGCCAAGAGTCCCAGCCAGAAGACCGGCAGGGAGACGCCGACCAAGGCGACGAGCCTGGCCACGTGGTCGATCCAGCGCTCGTACCAGATAGCCGAGAGCACCCCCAAGGTCAGCCCGAGCGTGACGGCGTAGAGCATCGCGGCTAGTGCCAGTTCGACCGTCGCGGGAAAGCGCTCGCGCAGGTCCTGCACGACGGGACGACGCGAGGTGTACGACTCACCGAGATCGCCGCGCAGGAGATTGCGCAGGTAGAAGAGATACTGCTCCGGGAGCGAGCGGTCGAGCCCCCATCGCTCCCGGTACATCTGCACCGTCTGCGGATCGTTGGCGGCGCGCTCCGGCAGGATCGCCATGAGCGGATCGGCGGGGATCAGGTGGGAGACCGCGAAGGTGACCAGAGTCACCCCGACGAGGAGCGGCATCGTGACGAGCAGGCGGCGCAGGACGAAACGGCCGAACATGGTCCAGGCTCCTCGGGCGGCTGAAGGGTGCCGATCCTAGCTCTTGCGGACCTTGCTCAGATCGACCCCGATGACCGGATCGAACACGTATCCCTGCACGTTCTTCCCGACCGCGATCTGGGCCTTGGGTTGGTAGAGGCACAGGAAGGGCGCGTCCTGGTTGAGGAGCCGCTGTCCCTCGGCATAGAGGCGAGCGCGTTCTTGCGGGTCCGCCGTCTTGGCGGCGCGCTGGAACAGATCGGCGACTTGCGGATTGTCGTAAGCCACGCGCTTGGCTGCTGCCTCGCCCGGGACACCGAAGGGGATGGCCCAGCCGTGCGGGTCGAGGAAGTCCGGAGTCCAGCCGGAGATCGTGCATTGCAGCTTGCCGGCTCGGTAATCCGCCAAGCGCACGTCCGGTGCACGGGGGTCGAGCGTGACGCGGATCCCGACCTTGCGCAAGTCATCGGCGATCTTGCTAGCGAGGACTTCGGAGGACACGCCACCGACCTCGGTCCCACCACTGCTGAAGGTGAGCGTGAGCTCGAAGCCGTTGGCCAAGCCAGCTTCGGCGAGGAGCTGCTTGGCCCGCTCGGGGTCGGTCCGATAGCGAGCGTCCTCGGCTTCCGCCACTCCCAGGAGACCACTGGGGATCACCGAGGGCGGGCGGACCGCTGCACCGCGCAGGAGTTGCTGGATGATCCCGTCGTAGTCGATGGCGTAGGCGATCGCTTGCCGCACGCGCCGATCGGCCAGCTCCTTGCCGACCGCCGGACTGGTGTGCATGGCGAAGTATTCGGTGTCGAGGGTGTCACCGCGTACGATCTGGGCAGTTCCCGCGCGCTCGACCTCGGCAATGAGGTCAGCGTCCAGATTGTGGGCAGCGTCGACGTCGCCGCGCTCGAGCAACTGTCGCTGGGCGGTGGGATCGGGGATGTGCCGGATGATGACGCGCTCGAGCGGAGCTGGTGAACCCCAGTAGTTGGGGTTGCGCTCCATGACGATCTCTTGTTCTTTGACCCAGCCCTTGAGGACGAAGGGACCGGAGCCAGCCGAGTTCTGGTTGAGCCATTCGGTGGCCTTGTCGGTCTTGTCCGCTCCCGGCTGGTCCGTTCCGCCCTGCTGCTTGACGACCTGGGAGTCGAGGACGGAGAAGTTCGGCGAGACGAGCATAGCCAAGAAAGCGGCGTTGGGTTCGGTCAAGGTGATGCGGACGGTGCGCTCGTCGGGCGTTTCCATCGTCTGGATGATGTCAGCCAGCCAGGAGGGGTTGTCCTTCAGCTCGCGCAACCGGTTGAAGCTGAAGACGACGTCGGCCGATGTCACGGGATTCCCGGACGCGAAGCGGGGACCTGCGCGCAGGGTGAAGGTATAGGTCGTGACGTCCTGGCTGATATCGACCTTCTCGGCCAGCTGGAACTGGACAGTGCGGATGTCCGGTGGCTGGATGGTGACCAAGCGCTCGTAACACGCGCCCATGACGATCGGTGAGGTGAGCTCGTACTGGCGCGAGGGGTCGAGCGTGATCGTATCGGTGAGACGTGCGATGACGAAGGTGCCGCTGCCGGCTGGTGCCGGGGAGGCGGCAGCAGCTGGCGTCTGCGCCGGGGCCGGTCCGGGTGGCGTCGCGGCTGGCGCCGGAGTCGGTGTCGCCTCCTGGCGTGCGCAGGCCGTCAGGAGACCCAGGCCGGCGATTCCTGCCCCGAGGGCGGTGAGCCGGAGAAAACGGCGCCGCTGCATGGCGAGAGTCAGCCACCTCTCTTCTCGCTGTTCGGCCATGGTCTGTCTCCTCCTCGTCATTGCCGAATCGCGATGACACCAAGAAGTCTGGTCGTGGGGGCGTTCCATGTCAAGCGAGCGTTTCGCTGATTGGGCGAGCGCAGACCGCTGGGGTGCGTCTCTCGGTCGTTCGTGCCGTGACGAAGCCCGGGTATCCCGGTGACGTTGCGGTTTGGCGGGGATTCACGGAGCGGGGTATCCTTACAAGCGGGCAGTCCCCCACTCGACGGTCGTCCGCCGATCCGCGTGACGACCTCGTACATTACCAAACGATGCATCGAGGAGAGGCGCAGCGATGGAGATCGTATTGGTGGTCGCTGCGGCGATCGTGGCAGCGATCGCTGCGGCAGTCGGAACGTATCTGTACTTGCAGCGGGCAGCGCGCTCGCGCCTGCGAGCGATGGGAGACGAGGTGCGGCGACTCCTCGAGGAGGCCGAGGCACGGCAGCGCGAAATCCTGTTGGAAGCCAAGGATGCGGCCCTCAAGTTGCGGGAAGAGCTCGAGCAGGAGTACCAGCAGCGGCGCCAGCAGGTCGAGCGCTTGGAGCGGCGACTGCAGGCCAAGGAAGAGCAGCTCGACCGGCGTCTGGAGAATCTGGAGAAGCGGGAACGCAAGATCCAGGCTCAGGAGAAGGAAATCGAGGAGCGCTTGCAAGACGTCGCTCGGCTCGAGCAAGAGCGACACGCGGAGCTGCAGCGGGTGGCGCAGCTGTCGCTGGAGGAAGCGCGCCAACTGGTCATCCAGCAAGCGATCGAAGAGGCGCGCGAAATCCTCAATCGCCAGGTTCGTGAACTCGAGCAGCAGGTTCGCGAGGAGGCGCACCAGCGTGCCCGCATGATTCTGGCAACGGCGATTCAGCGAATCGCCTCCGAGTATGTCGCGGAAGCGACGGTGACCGTTGTCCCGTTGCCGAGCGACGACATGAAAGGACGCATCATCGGCCGGGAAGGGCGCAACATCCGCGCATTGGAGCAAGCGACGGGCGTCGACCTCATCGTCGACGATACGCCGGAAGCGGTGACGCTTTCGTCGTTCGATCCGGTCCGCCGGGAGATCGCCCGGCGTGCGCTCCTGAAGTTGATCCAGGACGGCCGAATCCACCCGGCGCGGATCGAAGAAGTCGTCGAGAAGACACGTCAAGAAGTCGAGCAGATCATCTGGGAAGAGGGAGAGCGGGCTGCGCTGGAGGCGGGAGTCCAAGGGCTGCATCCGGATCTCATCCGCTTGCTGGGTCGGCTCCGCTTCCGCACGAGTTATGGCCAGAACGTGCTCCAGCATTCGATCGAGGTCGCGTTGATCGCTGGAGCGTTGGCAGCTGAACTCGGAGCCGATGTCAATGTGGCCAAGACTGCGGGACTTCTCCACGATATCGGCAAGGCGGTCGACCACGAAGTCGAGGGACCGCACGCGCTGATCGGTGCCGATATCGCTCGGCGTCTCGGCCGCTCGGCCAAGATCGTCCATGCGATCGCGGCGCATCACGGTGAAGAAGAGCCGCGGACCGTCGAGGCGTTCATCGTTGCCGCGGCGGATGCAATCAGCGGGGCTCGGCCGGGGGCACGGCGCGAGATGCTCGAAGCCTACATCAAGCGGCTGGAGGCGCTGGAGAGCGTGGCGACCTCCTTCCCTGGTGTGCAAAAGGCCTACGCGATCCAGGCAGGGCGCGAGGTTCGCATCCTGGTCAAGCCGGACCAGATCGATGACTATGGCGCGTTGCGGCTGGCCCGCGATGTCGTCAAGAAGATCCAGGACACGCTGGACTATCCCGGACAGATCAAGGTCACGGTCATCCGCGAGACACGCGCGATCGATTACGCGCGCTAGCGAGTCCGAGCCGGTACCCCCCAAACGCGGGGTACCGGCTCTTTCGTTTGCGCGATCCTGGCTCCCGAACAGCCCGGCCTCGCCCAGCCGGCGGATCGGCCGCACAGTGCGGACTCGGCCCTTTTGCAGGCGTCGGTGGCTGAGTGTCCTCGTGTGTGCGAGAGCGTCTTCGGCGCATCGAGCGGGCTGTGTGCGCTACCGGTGCCAGGATTTTCCTCTTGCGGGGCAGTGCTCGGTGTGTTATAGTGAATGCAATAGCCGAGGGTACCGCGCGCGTGGTCGAGGCGACAGTGAGGGCCTGTCTCCCCGGACTCATCTCGGCGGCGAACCCCCAAGGCTAGAGTGAGTCGAGTCCAGTGGGGCGGGGATCATGCTCCGTACCCACAAGAAGTCCTAAGGAGACCCACGAGATGAGTTTCGGGTTCACAGACAAGGTCCTGACTTGCCGCGACTGCGGCACCCAATTCGTCTTCACGGCTGGCGAGCAGCAGTTCTACGCGGACAAGGGTTTCACCAACGAGCCCTCCCGCTGCCCAACGTGCCGCCAGGCTGCCCGGGCCAGGCGCTCCGGGCGCGGAGACGCCCCAGCCTACCGCAGCCGCGAGCCGCGTGAGGCGCGCCAGGATCGGCCGATGTACCCGGCGATCTGCAGCGACTGTGGTCGCGAGACGATGGTTCCCTTCCTGCCCCGGCAGGATCGACCTGTCTATTGCTCCGACTGCTTCCGCGCACGCCGCACGGTCTCGTCCGGCTACTGATCGCCAGTTCACACTGAAGAGAGTACCGCCCGGTTGCCCTCGCCGGGCGGTATCGTTTTGCTCAACGCCGTCGCAGGGGTACACCGCCGCGATTGAGCGCTTCCACCGTCTTCGATCCCTCCAGGTAATGGACCGTGATCGCGCCGAGCGTGATCTGATCGCCGTCCCGCAGGATCGCCTGCCGGACAGGCGTGCCGTTGATCCTGGTGCCGTTCCGGCTCTCGCGATCGTGGAGTTCGTATCGGCCGTCCGGACGCCGGACGAGTTCAGCATGATACGCCGAAACCGTCGGGTGATCGATCACGATGTCGTTGTTCTGGTAACGGCCGATCCGGATACGTTCCTGTTCGAGGAGCACCGTTTTCCCCGGCATCACGAGGCGTGGAGTGTTCTGGCGTCGCTGCCGCGCTCGCGTCCCGAGCGGACGAACCAGTGCCTCCCAAACAGCAGCCACCCGCTGAACGAGCCCCGGGGCGAGGAGCGCGACCGGTGCTGCTAGAACGAAAAAGATCGCTGCCCCCGAGACCATCGTCAGCGCATCGTGTCCCCAGCTTGCCGCCGAACGAGCGATCCAGACGAGTTCGACGATCCAGATCACGATGAGCACGAGGAACACGAGACCGAGCCAAACCTGCGCGCTCATCGTTCATCCTCCGCCTTCCCTGCCCCGGGCTGCGGTGGCTGGGCCGCTCCCTCCTGGCCCTGCTCCCGGTGAGGCCCCTCGATGCTCTCCAGTATAGCGCTGCCGTCTCCCTCCGAGATGCCCAGGACAGCGACGACCGCAACGAGCGCATCGAGGCCCGCACCGCCACTGGCAGCGAGTCGACGGATCACGCGTCGGAGTTCACGCTCGATCGCCTGACGGCGCTGCGTGCTCGTGAGCGCGGTGGAGCTCGCCTGCCAGCCCAAGGCCAGTGTTTCGAGCACGGTACGGGCATGCGCTGGGGTGAGTTCTTCGGTGACGGTCGCCAGCAGCGCCCAGCCGGCCTCTCGCGGCTTGGGCTGTGCTGCTGCGAGCGTGACGGTGGCCAAGAGGACTTGGGCACCCAGTTTCGCCGGAACGCGCTCGAGCAGGAGCGGTGCCAGATCGCTGACGAGTTCCCAGGCGAGATCGGCACCGAGTCCAGTCAGCTGCGCGAGTTCTCGCCGATAAGCGGCGATGCTGCTGTCGCCAGTGAACCAGCGGGCCCACTCGGCGGCTCGCTGGTGGCGTTCGGTTGGAGAACGGGGACGGCGCAGGATCCTGGGCATCCGTCGGTCAGCCAGCAGAAAGCATGGTCGTGCTCGGCGTCAGAGCGGCACGGCGCACTGCCCTCGTTGCGAAGAGGAGCGCGAGGCTGCAGACCAGGCCGGCCGCGAGCGGCAAGCGTGGATCGATTTCGTAGAGGAACCCAGCGAGGAACGGGGCGACCGTCGTGCCGAGGCCGCCGAGGATCTCAGCCAGCGCGAACACGCGCGAGCGCAAGTGCTCCGGTGTGATGATTCCGAAGACCGAATAAAATGCCGACCAAGCGACCAGAAACCCTCCACGCAGGAGGTAGGCGACGACAAAGACGCCGAAATCGCGCCCGAGCAGGATGAGCGCAAAGCCTGCTGCCACCGCTCCCGTCGCCACCAGGAGCGTATTGAACGGGTCTTGCAGCCAGCGGTTGCGATGGACACCGATGCTCAAGAGCGTGCTCCCGCAGGCAGCGATCGAACCGAGCCAGCCGATCCGTTCGAGACTGACCCCATGGACCTCCTGAAGGTAGTTCGGCGCGAGGACCCAACCGAGCATCATGCCGCCGATCGTCGCCACCATGAGCCCGGCTGAAAGAAGGATCGGGCGGCGACACAGGAGTTCTCGATACGATCCACCGGCTGTCGAGGCAGTCGCGTGCTCGGGGACACGCACGGTCGCGAAGGTGGCCGCGGCAGCAGCCGTGGCGAGACTGGCAGCGACGAGCGTTGCACGCAGTCCCCAGCGCTCCGCCAACCAGCCAGCGGCGGCCGGAGTCAGGATCGTGGCGATCGAAGGAGCGACGGTGTAGATCATCGTGAAGTAGCGGGTGCGCTCCTCGCTCGCTCGGCCGAGACCAGCGATGAGCGTGCTCAGTGCTGGAAAGGCGATGACACCAGCATTGATGGCGATCAGTCCCGGGAAGAGTTGCCACCATTCGCGGACGAGTGCGCAGAGGATGAAGCCGAGCGCGGCGACGGCGCGCATCCCAGCCACCAGAAGCCGCAGCGAAAACCGATCGACGAGCCAGCTGGAGGGGAGCAGGAAAAGTAGGCGCAAGACGCCGGACGCACCGATGACCAACCCGATTTCGGCTGGTGACGCGCCGAGCGACGCGATGTAGAGAGGCCAGAGCGTAAAGAAGAAGCCGATCGCTCCCTCGTTGAAGAGTGATCCGGCAAAGAGCCGCCACGCCGTTGCTCGGGTGGCCGCCGTTTCCATGACGACGTCGTCTCCCATCCCGCCCCCAGCCTATCCGCGGTAGTATACGGAGACGTGGTCAGGCGCGAGCAAGCGCCGCCTCGCAGCGGTGTCCGCTGCCGGATCGGAGCACGCCGGCGCCATCGATGCCGGCGGCAGTGCGCAGGAGTCCTGGCCAGACCATGTCGCCCACCATCCAGGTGGGCGAGCGAGCCGATTAGAGAAAGGAACGTCAGGCCATGATCGATCTCATCAGCGATACCGTGACGCGACCGACTCCGGCGATGCGCCGGGTAATGGCCGAGGCGGAGGTCGGCGACGAGCAGCTGGGTGAAGATCCTTCGGTCAATCGCTTGCAGGAAATGGTGGCCGAACTCACCGGAAAGGAAGCAGCGCTCTTCCTCCCGTCGGGAACCATGTGCAACCTCGTCGGAATCAAGGTCCATACTCAGCCAGGTGACCGGATCATCATCGAGCGAACGGCCCATCCGGTGACGTCGGAGGCCGGGGGACCAGGACTGGTGTGCGGTGTGCTGACGTACCTCGTCGACGGTGTGCGCGGTGTCTTCACTGCGGAGCAAGTCGAAGCAGCAGCCGATCCCGGGGATGGCGTTCACACGCCACCGACGACGCTGGTCTGCATCGAGAATACCCACAATCGGGGCGGTGGGAAAATCTGGCCGATCGAGACGCTGCAGGCGGTGTGCGCCACCGCGCATCGGCTAGGTCTCAAGGTGCACATGGATGGTGCTCGTCTGCTCAATGCTGTCGTGGCGACTGGTCTACCGGCCGCGACCTGGTGCCGCTCGGTCGATACCGTTTGGATCGATCTCTCCAAAGGACTCGGCTGCCCGGTCGGCGCGGTGCTGGCTGGCGACGGTGAGACGATGCGGTTGGCCCGCCGGTACAAGCAGATGTTCGGCGGCGCGATGCGTCAAGCTGGCATCTTGGCCGCCGCAGGCATCTACGCGCTCCAGCACCATGTCGAGCGATTGGCCGAGGATCATGCGAATGCGCGGCTCCTCGCCGAAGGGCTGGCGGAAACTCCTGGGATCGGCCTCGATCCCGCTGAGGTGGAAACGAACATCGTCTTCTTCGACGTCCAGAACACGGGAATGACGGCTGCAGCCTTCACCGAAGCACTGCTCGCCGAAGGCGTTCGGATGGGTGCGGTCGGCCGCTACCGCGTGCGAGCGGTGACGCATCTCGACGTGACGCGCCAGGACATCGAGCGGGCGATCCAGGCAGTCCGCCGGGTCGTTCTCGGGCGCCGCTGATCGATTTGCTCAGCGGCGGATGCCGACGAAGCGCCAGATATCGAGTTCCGGGAGCGGTGCGCCCAGCTGGGTGAAGAGCACCGCGAGCTGCGACCGGTGATCGCAGCCGTGCACGATCGCCTGTGCGACGATCGCCGCGGCCGGGACCGAGACGGGTCCGAAAACGGCCGACGTGTACGAAATCACCCGGTCACCTGGAACGCTCGTCGCGAGCTCGAGAAGTTCGCGTCCAGTGCGCTCGAGCGAGGTGACGATCTCGTCGAGCGAGGCATCGGCCGGAAGGTCGACCGGCTCTTCGCCGCGCAAGCGCGCGACGTACAGCGCTTCTGCCCAGGCGAGATGCGCCAGAGTCGCCCGGACCGATCCATAGACACCCGGCGGTGGCGGCGCATCGAGCAGGGCGGGATCGACGGATCGGCAGTGCTCCACGATGAGCCGGTTGGCCCAGTGGTTGAAGCGGAGTAGTTGCGTCAGCGTTTCCATCGTCGCTCCTCTCCCGGTGAGCGCGCGACTGTCGACAGCGTCGAGCCGATGCTACCGCAGCGGCGGTTGTCGCGTCGATGAGCGACGAGCAGCGACTCGCTCACTCGCTTGGCCCCCAGACGATGACCTCGTTGTTCCGGTCGAGACCGAGCGCGACGAAAGTCGGCCAGGACAACTCGATGACCCAGCGGCTGCGCCAGGCGGCGACGTGACCGGGTGCGACTGTGTCACCGATGGTGCACCAGAGCGCCTGACCGTTGGCGATGAGCAGCAGGCGTTGACCGGGGCGGAAGTCCGGGTGGACGCAATAGTAGCCGTGCGGATCAGGCGCAGCATTGGCTACGGCGCCTCCCCAACTCGCGTAGGCTGCCAGCGTGCGCTCCCACCAGCTGACATCGTAACTCGGGTCATAGAAGGCAGCATGTCCGCGCCCGATTTCGGTCAGAGCTGGGCCACTCGGCAAGGGGGCACCGGCCGGAAAACGCTGACGGAGATAGTCGGCGGTGCGCAGGACTTCTTCCGGACGCGCACTGCTGCCGGAGGCGGCGAGATAGTGGGCCAGTCCGCCTTCGAGGCCGGCTTGGGCGATCGCCTGGGCCAGCAACGGAGCAGCCCGGCGCGCGTTGACGCTCGGATCGAGCGGGTATGGTTCGCCGGTCAGTCGCTCGCGCGGGACGAGCAGCAGGCCGAGCCCTCGCGAGTTCGCTGCGAGCGGATCGTTTTGGGTGAGCACGGTGGCCAGAGCGACCAGGAGATACGGGTCGACTCGTGCGGCGCGAGCGGCCGAAACCAGCACTTCGCCGAAGGGCATGCCACTGGCGAGTGCTTGGACTTCCGGGTCCGGGGAAGCGGCGAGCCCTCGCCAGAGCCGGTAGTGGAGTCCGACGTTGCCCCATTCGACTTGCCAGCCGGGAGGATTGGCAGGGTCGTAGGTCAACACGCGTCGCTCGAACGCCTGCACGAGGACGAGTCGCTCGGCACCGGCGACGCGTGTCTGCACCCAATACGGCTCGGTGAGCGGATAGCCGGTCAGTGCCAGCCACGGCAAGGGCAGGTGCTGCAGCGCCTCCCAAAAGACGCGCGGGATGTTGTGCCCACTGGTGGACTCGTAGACGGCGATGCGGACCGATGACTCCGGCACAGCGTCGGGCACGACCCGGCCATCGCGTCGGAGGGCAGCGGTCACCAGCTGACCGGTGCGGTCAGGCGCGTGGTGCTCTGCGGCCGCGTCGCCGAGCGTGGCGACTGCTCGGAGCGATGCGTAGGTAGGAGCGATGTCGTTCTGGGTCACGTCTCCCGCGAGCGGGATGTCGGCGGGTGCGACCGGGACGAAGCGCTGGTCTCCCACCTGGAGCGAGCCGGAAATCATGTCGCGCACCAGTAAGCCGAGCGTGAGCTGCCCGTCATCGGCAGAGGCCGGGTCGTTCACCTCGACGCGGGCCTTGTCGAAGTAGTAGACGAGGCGAGCGCCACCGGGCGCTTCCTGATACGGCTCGGTCGCGATAGCCCGGATGGCGGGACCGAGCGTCCAGCTGGGACCGTTCCCCTGATAGCGAGCGAATCCGTCCAACTGAACCCAGAGTGCGGCGACGGCTGGGATCGCTGTCGTCGGATCGTCGCTCCGTGTCGGTGCCGCGGCAACTGGCGTGGCCGAGGCGAAGAACACGAAAATGACCAGCATGAGCAGCTTTTTCGGCGCTGCTCGCATCCCTTCCCTCCCTTTTCCATCTCGTTCATGCCGATTGCAAGATGCGATCGGCAGATAGCTGGGGACGCCTCTGGTCCCACAGCGCACGAGCCGGGAGTATACGAGTGCGTGCAGCCGGTGTCAAATCTGAGAACCAACTATGAATTAGATGCTCGCCGTTCTCTGCGAGTCCGTGCACGGTCGTGTTCGAGTGTAAGAATCGAGGACAGAATGACTATGAACAGTCTCTGAATAGAATAAGGATAGTTCTTTGTATTCTCCGCGGACCTCGATCCGGCTTGATCGTTACAATCGATCCGACGGACTGCTGGACGACGAGGAGGTCTTCCATGGCACGGCTCGACGACGCCACGATCGCGTCCCTTCTCCAGGAGATCCCTGGTTGGGAACGCCAGCGGGATGCGCTCGTTCGCACCTACGTGTTCAAGAACTTCCGGGAAGCCATGGCTTTCGTGAACCGCGTGGCCGAACTCGCTGAGGAAGCGCGCCATCACCCGGATATCACGATTCGGTACAACCGCGTGCAGTTGCTGCTCACCACCCACGAAGCAGGGGGAATTACCGAGCGCGACATCGCGCTGGCTCGCAAACTGGCAGAGTTGGCGAGCTAGCGTGAGCGAGCCAACAGGTCGGCGATCGCTTCCCAGGAGAGCTCGGTGACGACCCGATCGGCTGCGGCGAGTTCGGGGAAGGGCTGGCGGGCGACGGCCAGGACGCGCAACCCTGCTGCGCGTCCCGCCGCGACTCCAGCTGGCGAGTCCTCGACAGCGACGCTCCGCCCGGGCTCGACCCCGAGCCGGCTGCAGGCGGTGCGATACGGCTCTGGGTCCGGTTTCCCGGCGCGGACGTCCTCTGCCGTGACGACCGTCGTGATCCGGCCCATCAGGCCAGCGGCGCGCAGTGCCCAGTGCGCCTCGACAGCCAGCGCTCCGGTGACGAGAGCGACCGGGTAACCAGCCTCGAGCGCGGCGTGTACTGCGGCGATCCCATCGACCAAGAGGTCGACGCGACCTGCGGCCAATAGTTCCTGATAGAAGCCTGCTTTGGCTTCCAGAACCGGTTCGAGCCAGCTGGCGGGGATGCCGAGCGCGTGCATCGCCGCCGCGATCGCTTCCCGGTCAGGTCGGCCGATCATCTGGCTTCGGTAGAGGTCTTCGGTGAGTTCGGGAAGGCGCAGGTGACGGAACGCCTGGCGCGTGGCCTCGAAATGCGCCTGCTCGCTGTCGATGAGGACACCGTCCAGATCGAAAAGAACACCACGGTCGTCTCGGCTCATGCATCCACTCCCTGCACGCGCTCGTGCCGAGTCCAGCATACTTGTTTTCGAGCGCAACGCGACGGCGCTCGAAAGCGAGGAGATGGACGATGACGACCGCACGCGTACGGGTTCGCTTCGCACCGAGCCCGACTGGTGACCTCCACGTCGGTGGTGCGCGGACCGCGCTGTTCAACTGGCTCTTCGCTCGCCAGCACGGTGGCGCCTTCATCCTGCGCATCGAAGATACCGACCAGGCGCGCTTGGTCGGTCAAAGCATCGCCGGCATCATCGAGGGGTTGAAGTGGCTCGGACTGGAATGGGACGAGGGCCCGGATATCGGGGGACCGTACGGTCCCTACATCCAAAGCCAGCGTCTTCCCCTCTATCGAGAGCATGCTCGCTGGCTGGTCGAGCACGGCCACGCGTATTACTGCTTCTGTACGCCGGAGCGCTTGGAGCGTGTTCGCCAGGAACAGCGGGCGCGCGGCGAGCCGCCGGGCTACGATCGGCACTGCCGTTTCCTTCCACCGGAAGAGGTGGAAGCACGACTGGCCCGCGGTGAGCCAGCAGTGATCCGCTTCAAGATGCCCCTCGAGGGTGTCACGACGATCGTCGATCTTTTGCGTGGCGAGATCACCTACGAGAACCGGTTGCTCCAGGATCTCGTCCTTCTCAAGTCGGATGGTTTCCCGACGTACCATCTCGCCAATGTGGTCGACGACCATTTCATGGAGGTCTCCCACATTCTCCGTGCGGAGGAGTGGATCCCGTCCGCACCGCTTCACGCGCAGCTCTATCGCGCTTTCGGCTGGGAGATGCCAGTGCTCTGTCACCTTCCGCTCATCCTGAGTCCGGATGGAAAGGGAAAACTGTCCAAGCGACATGGCGCGACGGGAGTGCTGGAGTTCAAGCGCCTCGGCTATCTCCCCGAGGCGATGATCAATTACCTGGCACTGCTCGGTTGGGCGTACGATGCCGAGCGCGAGATCTTTTCCCGCGAGGAGCTGATCCAGCTCTTCCGGCTGGAGGAAGTCAATCCGCACCCAGCCCGCTTCAATTTCGAGAAGCTGCTCTGGATGAACCAGTACTACATCAATCATGTCCTTTCGGTCGACGAGTTCGCGCGACGCTGTGTCCCCTTCTTACGCGATGCTGGGCTGGTCGGGCCGGAAGCAGACGATCCGGCGAGCCCTGCTTTCGCCTATGTTCGGGAAGTCGTCGCGCTGGTCAAGGATCGGGCCAAGCTGCTCAGCGAAGTACCGGATCTGACGCGCTTCTTCTTCGCCGACGTCGAAGACTACGACCCCGAGCTCTTGCTGCAGCGCAAGGTGGAGCCGGAACGCGTGCTCCAGGCGCTGGACCGGGTGATCGAGGCGTTGCGCCAGGCCAACTTTGCTGACGAGACCGATCTCGAGCAGCGCTTGCGGGGCCTCGCCGAGGAACTCGGACTCAAGACGGGGCAGCTCTTCATGCCCATCCGGGTTGCGGTGACGGGGCGCACGGTCTCGCCAGGACTCTTCGAGACCTTGCGCGTGCTCGGCGCGGAGCGCTCGCTGGAGCGACTGGCACGGGCCCGCGAAAAGCTCGCCGCCTACCTCGCGGCACGGGCGAGCAGCGCGACGGCGTGAGAAGCGAACGAGCCGATGAGCCGGAGAGGGCGGAGGGATAAACCGGCGCGCAGCATGTCGCAGCGCCCGAAGGTTCGCGGGCTCGCGATCGCGCTGCTGGTCATCCTCGTTGGTCTGGTTCTCCAGCTCTCGATCGTGCTGTTCTCCGGTGGAGCGATCGGGCTCACCCAGCTCAGCTTAGGACTCCTGGCCGCGGCACCGCTGGTTGGGGCTGTGGCTGGTGCGCTCTGGCTGTTCCGGCGTCTCCGCTCCTGAAGCGGAGATGCATCGCCGCACAAAACTGTTGCGTTTTTGTAACGCTTTCCCCTTGCTCGAGGGTGCGCGATGGGTATCCTGTAACTAGGCCCCGACGATTCGAGGCCGGGAATCTGAAACCCGCAAGGGGAGTAGGAAACCCGAACCGAGGATCGTCGGGGCCTTTTCTTTTGGGTTTGCCTCTCGCTGCCTCCTCGCGCTGCCCTACCGTCGTCGTGCAGGCCGCGTCGCCCGGGCTCTCGGCTCCGTCCGGCATCGGAGGCGCGAGCGAGATCGCCGAGCTCGCGGGGCGACGTGAACGGACGCGAGTCGCCTCATGCCGTGGCTCTCGTGGTGCGAGGAGCGGCCCTTGCATCGCTCCGACGGAGATGCCAGCGGCGGAATCGTGTGCGCGCTCCATCGTGCGACTGGCCTCAGCGAACCAGGGCGGATGGGCGATGCGCGGCGCACCGGCCTGTCGCATGGTACAGTCCTTGCCGACGGGGCAGGGTGTCCACGCGGGCGGACACCGCGATTGCCGGCTGGCCGAGTGGAGCCGGTGTGGTTCCTGCCTCGCTCGCTGGCCTGGCGATACCAGGGTCGATCACCGCGCGGAGCGCGAACCATGGAGTTCTGTCTCGATCTCTCGCCCCACCGCTGGGCACGGGCACAGGATCCGCGCGCTGCGGTGAACTGGACGCTCGAGACGATCGCCGCGGCGGATCGCGCGGGTCTCCACTCGGTCTGGCTGAGCGAGGACCCTGATGGGTGGGATGCGATCGCGGTTGCCAGTGCTGCAGCGGGACGCAGCGAGCGGATCCACCTGGGTACGGGCGTGACGAGCGCGCTTCTCCGCCATCCCGTGCAGATCGCGATGGCTGTCGCGACGCTGGACCGGCTGAGCGGTGGGCGGGCCTTCCTCGGTCTCGGTCGTGGGCAGCCGGAGTTCTACGCGTATGGTCTCGGCATTCCGGCTGATGCGCCGCTCGCGACGATGCGGGAGGCGATCGCGCTGCTCCGGCAGTGGTGGCAGCCGCCGTATCGGGCGTCGCTGGAAGGAACGCGGTTCCGTGTCCGCGATTGGCCCCTCAGCATCGCTCCGCTCCAGGAGCATCTCCCCATCTATCTCGCGGCGCTCGGTCGACAGGCTCGCCAGCTTGCCGTCCGATCAGCCGATGGCATCCTGATCGCGGACTTCGCGAGCGAACACTTTCTGGCCCAGCTGCTCCCGGCGCTGCACGCAGATCTCGCGGCAGCCGGGCGCGATCCGGCCTCGTTTCCGGTTTTCCTCCGCGCGAACCTCGTGATGACGGACGATCCGGAGCCGGTGCTCGAGGAACGCAAGCTCCCCTTCGCGTTGCTCTGCACGCTTCCCGGTATGGCCCAGCAGGTCATCGTGCCGGGCTTCGATGTCGAGCGCCTCATCGTTGAGCTGCGCCGCCTCCTGCGGATCGACGACCTCCTGCGCGCGGGACGCCCGTGGCACGATATCCGGCGCTCGGTCGATCCAGCTCTCGTCCGCCAGCTGGTTCCGACGGAACTCGTCGCTCAGCTTTGTCTCATCGGGCCGGCGCGGGATCTCCGGCCTCGCTTGGCTCGTCTCGCAGCGCTCGGGGTGACGCATGTCTTCCTGCGGGCGCTGCCCGAACCCGATACCGAGGCCTACCGTGCCGTCGTGCGAGCACTCCTCACCGCTCCAGCGGAACGGGAGTCGTGAAGCCGTTCGCTGCCAATCGCCCTGCTCGCTCCGGGAGGCTAGTCCCGATCCGTTCCTCCCCGGGAACGGCGAGAACGAATCGCCTGTCTCCGCGAAGCGCTGTCACCGCCTGCTCGAGCAGGATCTCCTGATAGATCGCCTCATAGGCGTCGGTCATCGCGATGCTGGAGAAGTGCTGCTCGACGTGTCGGCGGCAAGCTGAGCGATCGATCCGCTCGATCTGCCGGACCTTCTCGACCATCTCGTCGAGCGTCTTGCTGCGGCAGATGTACCCGGTCACGCCATCGACGACGATCTCTTCCACGGCGCCACCCGGGAAGGCCACGACCGGGGTGCCACAGGCCATCGCTTCGGCGAGAACCAGGCCGAAGGGTTCAGGCCAATCGATCGGGAAGAGGAGAGCAAGCGCACCGCCCAAGAGTTCGGCCTTCTGTCGCTCGTCGACCTCTCCCAGGTACTCGACACCAGGGGTGCCGAGCAGGGGCAGGAAGTGCGCTTCGGCCCAGTCGCGGTCCGCAGGGTCGATCTTGGCTCCGATCTTGAGCGGGAGTCCCAACCGTCGTGCCACCTCGATCGCCCAGTCGGGGCGCTTCTCCGGTGAGATCCGGCCCACGAAGGCGAGGAACGGGGGATCCTGCGGTTCCGGTCGGAAGGGAAAGTTTTCCAAACGGACGCCATTGTAGACCGTACCGACCCAGCGGAGTGGCAAGTCAGCCAAGGGTGCTCGTTGACTCCGGCTGATACTGATCAAGCGCTGATCGGTGAAGCGACTGAGCACACGCCGCGTTTCCGGCATGTCCAACCGACCGTGCAGGGTGGTCACCGTCGGTGTCGTGACGGTGCGAGCGAAGGGGAACGTCAAATAATCGACGTGGGAATGAATGATGTCGAACTCGTCAGCGTGCGCGTACACCTCTTCGAGCATCGCAACGTGCAGCGCGATCGGATCTCTCGCCCCCGCCAGGCGCAAGCCGGAGGGAGCCATCGGGATCAGCCGAGCACTCGTCTGTGAGTCTGCTGTCGCGAAGAGCGTCACGTCGTGCCCACGCCGGACGAGCTCTTCGACCAAGGCAAAGACGACTCGCTCGGTTCCGCCATACAACTTGGGTGGGACTGCCTCGTACAGGGGCGCGATCTGCGCGATCCGCATCCTCTCCACCTCCCATCCCTGAGCGTCGTCGTGCTTTCGAAGAACAGGTCGCTGATGGAGCAGCGAACCAGCACAGAACGCCAACCACTGGAACATAACGCATTGAGCTCGTCCATGTCAAGGGCACCGAACGACTCGACGCAGCCTCTGCCGCATCCTGACCGCTAGAATGCGGGCGAAGGGAGGCTTCCTCGATGCTCGAGAGCACGCTCATGCATCTCGTCTGTACCGGGTGCCAGCGCACCGTCTCGGCTGACGAATGGCATGGAACGTGCCCGGATTGCGGTCACGTCTTGGCTGCTCGCTACAATCTGGAGCGAGCCCGCTGGACTTTTCGTCCTGCCGAGCTGGCTGCTCGCCCCTGGACACTCTGGCGCTATGCGGAACTCCTGCCGGTGTGCGATCCCCACTTCCGGCTCACGCTGGGCGAGGGTGGCACACCGCTCCTTCCCGCGTCGCGGCTCGCTCGTACGTTGGGGTTGCGGCGGCTTTGGCTGAAGGACGAGAGTCGGAACCCCACCGGGAGCTTCAAGTCTCGCGGTCTGGCCGTCGCGGTGAGTCGGGCGATCGAACTCGGTGCTCGCGCGGTCGCCTTACCATCGGCCGGGAACGCTGCTGCCGCGCTCAGCGCCTATGCAGCGCGCGCCGGCATTCCTGCTTTCGTCTTTCTCCCGATGGATACGCCGCCGAGCATCGTCCGGGAATGCCTGGCCTACGGTGCTCGGGTCTACCGCGTGCGTGGCCTCATCACCGATTGCGGGCGCCTCGTGCGTCGCTTCGCAGCCGAACGCGGCTGGGCCGATCTCTCGACGCTCCGCGAGCCCTACCGTGCCGAGGGCAAGAAAACGATGGGGTTCGAACTCGTCGAACAGCTCGGTTGGCGCCTTCCCGACGTCATCGTGTATCCGACCGGTGGGGGAACCGGCATCGTCGGTATGGAGAAGGCCTTCGCCGAACTCGCGGCGCTCGGGCTGCTCGCTGGTTCACGTGCGCGTTTCGTCATCGTCCAGCCAGAGGGGTGCGCACCACTCGTGCGGGCCTTTCACGAGGGCGCCACCCGGGCACGACCGTGGGAAGGAGCGCAGACGATCGCGCCCGGCCTCCGTGTCCCAGCGACCATCGGGGACGAGCTCGTTCTCGCAGCTGTACGGGCGAGCGGTGGCACAGCGGTAGCGGTGAGCGATCAGGAACTTCTCGAGGGGACGCGGATCCTGGCGACCGACGAGGGCGTGCTCGTCTCGCCGGAGGCCGGGGCGACCGTCGCGGCGGTTCGGCAGCTCAGGGCCAACGGGTGGCTCGCGCCCGATGCCGAAGTGGTGCTCTTCCTGACCGGCAGCGGGCTCAAGCATCCGGAACTCCTGCCTGCCGACGAGCAGTGTCCGGTCCTCGAGCCGGAGGCTGACTCGCTGCCCGATCCGCTGGTTGGCTGAACCGGCTGGACTCGGTGTGAGCGTGACAGCGCTGGGCTTCAGTGGAGGGGCTGACAGCGTGGGCAGAACACGCTGCTCCGGCCAGCGATCCGGATCCGCGCGAGTCCGGTTCCGCAGCGCGGGCATGGCGTCCCAGCCGGCTTGCCGTATACCTGGAGCCGGGACTGGAAGGAGCCGGCTCGTCCTTGCCCGTCGCGGTAATCGCGGATAGTGGTTCCGGCGTTCTCGATCGCTGCCGACAGGACAGTGCGCAGCGCCACCAGCAGCCGCTCGACCTCGTCCAGGGAGAGCGTCTGGCAGCGCCGTGCTGGATGGAGGCGCGCCTGGAATAAGGCCTCGTCCGCGTAGATGTTCCCGATTCCGGCCAGGAGCGCTTGATCGAGCAGTGCTGCCTTGATCGCTGTCCGACGCTCGCGCAGGCGCGACCAGAGCGCACGTGGGTCGAGGGTCGGATCGAGCGGCTCGGGGCCGAGTCGCGAGGTGAAGGTTTCCCACCCTGCCTGATCGAGGAGAGCGATGCGCCCGAACCGCCGGATGTCCAGATAGCGAAGCAGGAACCGTTGCCGCTGATCGACGAGCGACGGGGGCAAGGGTCGCAGCGAGCGCAGGACCAGCGCCAGGTGACAATGCTTGCCTGGGGCGGTAGCGGGGTGGCTGAGTCGGAGTTCCCCCGTCATGCCGAGATGGATCACGAGCCGGTCACCGTCCTCGAAGCGAGCAGCGAGATACTTCCCGCGCCGTTCGAGTGCGACGATGCGGTGCCGGCGCACGCGGCGGGCGAAGACTGGCCAAGGATCGAGCAGAATATCCTCGGGGTGCTCGCCGCGGAGCGCGCCGATGACCAGCGCGCCGATGAGAACGGGCGCCAGGGTGCGGCGGATGGTTTCGACTTCCGGTAGCTCTGGCATATCGACCTCACGAACCGAGGAGGGAAGGGAATGGCTGATTTCTGTATCTTCTGTGAGATCGTCGCTGGTCGCCAGCCAGCGCGCCTCGTCCATCAGGACGAGTCGGTGACCGTCTTTTGGGATATCCATCCCCAGGCGCGGATTCACCTCCTCGTCGTCCCCAACCAGCATATCCGGTCACTGGCCGAAGCGGAGGAGAGCGATCCGCTCTTGCTCGGACGCTGCCTGCAAGTCGCTGCCAAGGTCGCGCGCGAGCACGGGCTCGACCGGAGCGGCTACCGGGTGGTGACGAATGTCGGCCCGGATGCTGGCCAGAGCGTCTTCCACCTGCATTTTCACGTACTCGGTGGAAACCGGTTGCGTCTGCCGCTCGGCTGATCGCCTCGGCGAGCGCTCGTGCGGAGATGCCGCGCCGGAACACGTTCCGGCGCGGCATCTGGCCGTCACGTGCCGTCTCGTTACGGCCGGGCGAGCACGCTGCGTGGCACGATCGGGTTCGCCCCAGCCTGGAGGAGCCGCTGGCTGAGCGCTGGGAGTTCTTCGTCGAAGACCTTCTGAACGCGTGTCAGAACAGCATCGATCTCGGCGGCGAGCAGGCGATAGACCTCCTCCTCACCTGCTGTCGGGCGATCGTCCGCGCTATCGACGAAGCTCTGCAAGATCGCCAGCCGAGCCGGAGCGCGCGGCGGGAACTGGCGCGGGTCGTCCATGCGCGGCTCCAAGAGTTCATCGACGAGCGCCCCGAGGCGCTCGATCATGCGCCGCACGTCGTCCACGAGATCGGCCGCAGCGCCGCTCGCTTCCAAGCGGTCACGCCACTCCAGGAGCTGGCGCCGGGTATCGCGCAGGCGGTTGATGGCATCGTGTGCTTCCGAGACCTTGTCGCGGATACGCACGAGCAGTTCGTACTGCCGGACGAGGTCCTCGCGGGTGACCGAGAGGCGCGGATCGGGCCGGATCTCGAGCGGTTGCGTCCAGTTCCGGTCGCCCACGGTCAGGCGAACCTGGTAGGTGCCGGGCACCACGCGCGGGCCGACCAGGTACCCCTCGTAGGGTTTGTCGCCGATGGCCCGACGGGCACCTTCGATGCGGAGGTCCCAAACGAAGCGGTGGAAGCCAGGAGTCTTGGCGAGGCGCGGGGGAAGGGATGGCTTCTTCTCGTCCGGCACATCGGGTAGTGGATCGACCGGCTTCTCGCTGGAAAAGCGCCGCAGCTCGCGGCCATCCGCATCCAGGATGCTCAGCGTCACCTCGGCTGGTTCTTCAGAGAGGTAGTAGGTGATGATCGCGCCGTCCGGCGGGTTCTGACCAGCGTCGAGCGGTCGCGCCTCCTTGACACCGGTCGGTTGTTCGGTGACCCAGGCCGCATAGACGATCGGTCCGGCCCAGCGGTAGCTCACAGTGTTGGGTACTTCGCTGCCGTATCCGGGATAGGTCTTGAAGCGGATGGTCGGACGCGGAGCGAAGAGAGAGGCCGGTCCGTCCAGACGGGCCGGATCGAATTGGCGCAGCGGCGTCACGTCGTCCAGGATCCAGAAGCTCCGACCGTGCGTCGCGACGACCAGATCATCGTCCTTTACGACAAGATCGTAGATGGGGCAGATCGGAAGGTTCCCCTGCCAGCGGTGCCAGTGCTGGCCGTCGTCGAGCGAGATCCAGAGCCCGGTCTCGGTACCGAGGTACAAGAGCCCCGGCTTGGCTGGATCGACGCGGAGCACGCGGCAGATCGTCTCCTCCGGAAGATCAGCGCGCAGCGAGTGCCAGGTCTTGCCGCCGTCGCGCGTGACGAAGAGGTAGGGGGCTGGATCATCGAGTCGGTAGCGGTGAGCAGCCAGGTAGACCGTCTCCGGGTCGTGCGGCGAGACCTCGAGCGACGCGACTGTGGCCCACTCGGGAAGCTCCGGTGGGGTGACGTTCTCCCAGGTCACGCCGCCGTCACGAGAGACGTGCACGAGGCCATCATCGGTGCCAGCCCAGAAGACACCAGGCTGATGGGGCGATTCGACGAACGCGAAGATCGTGCAGTAGACCTCGGCCCCGGTGTTGTCGCGCGTGATCGGTCCACCAGATGGCGCGAGTTTCTCCGGATCGTTCCGCGTGAGGTCAGGGCTGATCACTTCCCAGGTGTAGCCGAGATCGCGCGAGCGGTGCACGACCTGCGAGCAGACGTAGAGCGTGTTGGGATCGTGCGGCGAGAAGAGGATCGGGAAGGTCCATTGGAAGCGGTAGCGGAGCGATTCCGCTCCCTCCGCCATGCTCGTCTCGTAGGGCCAAACCGTGATGTTGCGCTGCTCGCCGGTCCGCCGGTTGTAGCGGATCAACCTCCCATTCCCCTCGCCGCTCCCGATCGCTCCACCGATCACGATGGCGGGGTCGTCCGGCTTGACCGCGATGTGCCCGCTCTCACCGCCTCCCGGTTCTTCCCATTCGCAGGTGGTGATGGCTCCGTTGACTGAGCGGCTGGGCAAGGCGATCGCCGTATTGTCCTGCTGGGAGCCATAGACCCAGTAGGGGAAGCGGTTGTCGACGGTCACATGGTAGAGCTGGGCCGTCGGCTGGTTGAACTGGGTCGACCAGGTTCGTCCGCCGTCGAAACTGACGCAGGCGCCCCCGTCGTTACCGTTGATCATGCGCAGTGGATTCTTGGGATCGATCCAGTGATCATGGTGGTCACCGTGCGGTGTCGGAACCTCGCTGAAGGTCTTCCCACCGTCGATCGACTTCCAGAGCTTGAGATCGAGCACCCAGAGCGTGTCGGGATCGACCGGATCGGCGCAGAGATGATGGAAGTACCAGGCGCGCCAGCGGAGGTCACCCTTGTCGCTCACTCGCTCCCAGGTCTCGCCGTAGTCCTCGGAGCGGAAGAGCGCCCCATCCTCGGCCTCGACGAGGGCCCAGAGCCGTCCCGGCTTGGCGGAGACAGCCAGTCCCACGCGCCCGATGATCCCCTTGGGGAGCCCAGGCTTGCGGGTCAGTTCTTCCCACGTCTCTCCACCGTCGGTGGAGCGGAAGATGCCGGAGCCGGGACCACCGCTCACCAGCTTCCAGGGCCAGCGGCGTGCCTGCCAGAGCGCTGCGTAGAGGATGCGTGGATTGTGCGGGTCCATGACCAGGTCGATGGCCCCAGTCTCGGCGTCCCGATACAGGACGCGCTCCCAGGTTTGCCCACCGTCGCGGCTGCGGAAGACGCCGCGCTCCTCGTTCGGGCCGAAGGCGTGGCCGAGCGCCGCCACGTAGACGAGGTCAGGATCGTGTGGATGGACGCGGATCTTGGCGATATGCCGGGTATCGCGCAAGCCGACGTTGACCCAGGTGCGTCCGCCGTCGGTCGACTTGTAGACGCCGTCCCCGTGCGAGACATTCCCACGAATGCAGGCTTCACCAGTCCCGACGTAGAGCACGTTCGGATCGGACGACGCGATCGCGATGGCACCGACCGCAGCCGTCTGGAAGAAGCCGTCCGAGACGTTCCACCAGGTCGTCCCCCCGTCCTCGGTCTTCCAGACGCCTCCGGCACAGGCACCGAAATAAAAGACCATCGGGTCCTCGGGGTGCCCGGCCACCGCCACGACTCGCCCGCCCCGATGGGGGCCGATGCAGCGGAAGCGGAGCGCTTCGGTCAGGTGTCCGATCAGATCCCTGGACATCGTTACTACCCTCCTCCCAGCCGTCAGCGCTGATGCCGCCTCCTCGCCTCCGGTTGCGGCACCGCTCGCCAGTGTCGCACACCTGCGCGCGTTCCGGAAGCAGGGTTCAGGAATCGACGAGGCCCACGCACCCGGGTACCGCCGTCCGACCAACCTAGTGAGCAGCAGTGTCCGGCGAAAGGAACCGGAACGAGGAGGCAAGCTTGACAGCTTCGGGGCACAGCATTAGAATACGCCGCAGTGTCGGAACGACCCGATGCTTCAGCGTAGCCAGGATGCGAGCGATGGCGCGGAGTTCCAACACCGAGCAGTACCGACCGGTACCGGTTCCCCCGTGCCCAGCGATGGTCGCTGTCTTCGCCTTCTGGCCGCGGATCTGCGAGTGTCCCCGCTGCCAGTGATCCCCCGGTGCTGATTCCCTGATCGATTTCGGCCGCTCGAACAGTGCTCGCGCGCCTCGCGCACGACACGAATGCTCTCGTGGGTGTGCGAGCCACGTGCGAGGCCGTACGGCTACGAGGACATGAGGAGGATCGCTCCGATGCGGTGGACACGACGCGCGTTCCTGCAGGCAGCCTCGGCAGCAGTCGCAACGGGCCTTCTCGCCGCGTGCAGTCGTCGAGAGACGGCAACACCAGCTGCGGGTGCAGTGAACCATACCGCTCCGGCAACCATGCCGAACAGCCGGTCCAAGCTCGATGTGCTCCGTCTGGACTACGCCTACTACAACCCGGTCAGCCTCGTCTTGAAGCAGCACGGGTGGGTCGAGCGGGAGTTCGCTGCCGACGGGACGAAAGTCGAGTGGGTGCTGAGTCTCGGTAGCAACAAGGCCAATGAGTTCACCGCGAGCGGTGCCGTGCACTTCGGTTCGACTGCCGGCAGCGCTGCGCTGCTCGCTCGTGCAAACGGCGTGCCGATCAAGACGATCTGGATCTACGCACAACCAGAATGGACGGCGCTCGTCACGCACAAGGACAGTCCGATCGCCACGCCAGCAGACCTCCGCGGTAAGAAGGTTGCGGCGACCCGCGGTACCGATCCCTGGTTCTTTCTCCTGCGTGCGCTCGACAGCGCTGGCCTCTCGTCGAACGACGTTACCATCGTGCAACTCCAGCACCCCGACGGGGAGCAGGCACTCCTGCGCGGAGACGTCGATGCCTGGGCTGGGCTCGATCCCTACATGGCGCATGCCGAACTGACCGCTGGCGCGAAACTCTTCTTCCGTCGCCGCGAGTGGAACACCTACGGCACGTTGAATGCGCTGGAGTCGTTCATCGCCGAGCACCCGGATGTCGTCGAGCGCGTTCTCGCCCTCTACGAACGCGGACGTCGATGGGCGCTCGAGCATCCCGATGAACTCACCCGGATCCTGAGCGATGCTGCGAAGCTCGATCTCGAGATCGCGCGGAAGGTGCTCAGCGAGCGGGTTTCCTTCCCCGATCCCGTACCGGGCGACACGCTGCACACGACGCTCGATACGCTCGTCCCACTGATCCGCAAGGAGAATCTCGTCCAGTCCGGAGCCGATCCTGAGCGTGCGCTCGCTGTCCTCATCGAGCCGTCGCTCGCCCAACGTGCCCTTCAGCGCGCGAGTGGAGGACAATGATGGCGTTACGCGAACTCTCTGCTTCCGCTGAGCGAAGCGAGCATGTCCCACAGGCAAGCCGCCGCTGGCACGACGGGACGTTCGCTCGCTGGATCATCCCCTGGTTCGTCCCCGCACTGGTGGCACTGGCCTGGTGGGGAACCGTCCGTGCTGGCTGGATCGCCTCCTACCAACTTCCACCACCGCAGCGTGTTCTCGAGACGTTCCGCGAGATGGTCGAGCGCGGTGAGTTACCGATCCACCTCGCAGCAACGCTCGAGCGGCTGGTCTGGGGCTACCTCTTGGGCACACTACCCGGTATCGCTCTGGGCACGCTGACCGGACTGGTTCCTCTGCTCCGCCGGGCTCTCGATCCGACCGTGCAGGGTTTACGCGCGATCCCCTCGCTCGCCTGGGTGCCGCTATTCCTCCTGTGGTTCGGCATCGGCGAGACTTCCCGGATTCTCCTCATCGCCCTCGGGGTCTTTCTCCCGGTTTATTTCAACGTGCTCGCCGCCGTGGGCAGCATCGACATACGCCTCATCGAGTTCGCCCGCGTCTACCGGCTTGGACGCTGGCGAACGTTCCGTTCCGTCATCATTCCCGGTGCACTGCCCGGTGTCCTGACCGGTCTGCGGGCCGGACTGAGCTTGGGCTGGATGTTCGTCGTCGCCGCTGAACTGATCGCCGCGAGCAGCGGACTCGGCTTTCTCTTGGTCGAGGGCCAGTCGACCATGCGACCCGACCGCGTCCTCGTCGCGCTGCTCTCGTTCGGCATTCTCGGGAAGCTCTCCGATACGCTCCTCGCCCGGTTGGAACGAGCACTGCTCGCCTGGCGCGAGACGATCGCCAGCGTTCAGGACGGGGAGGGAACAGCATGAGCAGCGCACGTGTCCGGCTGGAAGCGATCGCGATCGACCTCGGTGGCCACACCGTCCTGACCGACCTGTCCCTCGATATTCCGGCCGGTTCGTTCGTCGCCCTCGTCGGCCCGAGCGGCGTGGGGAAGACGACGTTGCTCCGTGTCCTCGCTGGTACCGTTCCGGCACAAGCGGGCCAGATTCGGCTCGAACGACCGGACGATGGCTCGACCCCGCAGATCGCCTTCGTCTTCCAGGAGCCCCGCCTGCTGCCGTGGCTCCGCACCTGGGAAAACGTGGCCCTGGTCGCGCCGGGAAGGTCGAGCGCAGAGCGTCGCCAACGTGCTGAAGCTGCGCTCGCCGCTGTCCACTTGCCCGAACGCGCCTTCACTGCCTGGCCACGCCAGCTGTCCGGCGGCATGGCCCAGCGAGTCGCGCTGGCTCGTGCGCTGGTCACCGAGCCGGATCTCCTGCTCCTCGATGAACCGTTCAGCGCCGTCGACGCGCTCACCCGCTTGCGCTTGCAGGACTACTTGCTCGAACTGTGGGAGCGGTTCGGTTTCACGGCGATTCTCGTCACGCATGACGTCGACGAAGCGGCGTATCTCGCTGACCGAGTGATCCTGCTCGGTGGGAAGCCGGCAAGGGTGCAAAACCAATTCCTGGTAGACATTCCGCGACCACGCGACCGTGGCGATGCGCGGCTTGCTGCCTTACGCGCACGCATCCTGGCGGCACTCGACGAGCAGGCGATCGATGAGCCGGTACGAGCGAGCCGCCCATGACGACCGTGGGAGGATGACGAGAACGCGGATGCTGGAGCCGGCGGAGCGCCGCCGTGCGTGTCGGCGGCGGTTCACTCTCCATCGGGCTCACCGCCGGAAGGGGAAGGGCTCGCGGACGCGGATGCGGTGAAACTCCTCCGCATAGTGCATGCCGTGGCGCACGCCGCGCTCCATGGCGGCTTGGCGCAGCCAGCGCTCGACGAGGGCCAGCCGGTCTCCGAACTGGCTGCGGTGCGCACGGAGCGCGGCGAGCTTGCGCTCGAGCGTCGTCGTGATGTCGACTGCATGGTTCAAGACTGGTGCGTTGATCACCCAGATCTCCTGGACGTGGTGCGGAGCGAGCCCCTCGCGCAGGAGTTCGGGAAAGTCCCAGGCGTTCCCCGCTGCCGGGTAGGCAGCTGCCAAGGCGGCTTGTCCGACCGCCAGATGATCGGGGTGATAGCGCCCGACCTGGTAGGCGGGAGACCAGTTGCGCTCCGGTGAGGGAATGACCAGCACCTGTGGCCGGTAACGGCGGATCAGGCGCACCAGATCCCGGCGGAGTTCCAGGGTCGGCTCCAGCTGGCCATCCGGATAGTCGAGGAAGTCGACGCTCGCCAACCCGAGGATCCTGGCTGCCTCGCGCTGTTCCGCCTTGCGCTGCTCGCTGATGCGCTGGCGGGCTTCTGGGCTCACGTCGGTCGCGTCGTCCGGCCCGCCCGCTCCACCATCGGTCACCACGACGAGCCGGACGATCCAGCCTTCTTCCACCCAGCGCGCGACTGTTCCACCACAGCCGATCTCCATATCGTCCGGATGAGCCACGATCACCAGCGCGTGCCGTTCGTCCCGCTCCGTGGTCATCGTCCTTGTCTCCTTCCGCCATCCTTTACTCGGTCCGTTCGCCGACCTCGACGATCCAGCAGGACGCTCGCCCGACTCTCCGGCACCCGATCTCACCTCGTGCTCGCGGTGCAGAGAACGACCGAGGGCGAGCCGATCGTCCAGCGATCCGCTGGCAACGGTACCGCAGACGAACGCGCTAGCGGTATCCGACTCGCACTCGATCCGGTGCTTTGGCGGATTCCTGAGCGCACGATGGGGGAACGTCGTGACAGGGCGTGCTGGAGCGGCGAGACAGACGTACTGCTGAACCGCAGCGCGGCACGAGTAGCGGTGCCGACATGATCGACGGTTTGCGGCGATCCTGGCGGTTGCGCAGCAGTTTGCTCATCGTCCTGATCGACTTTGGACCTGGCAAGCTTTCTGAGCTGGGATCAGCGATCGGACGGAGCATCCGCGAGTTCCGTCGGAATGTGCGAGACGAGACATCGGGCCATCGAACCTCCGAGTGAGCGTGTACTCCCGCGGTGTCGTTCTTGCGTTGGACACTGGCTCGCCTCCGACGTGTTCCGGGGTTCCGAGTTCCCGGTCGCTGAGCTGCCCAATGTAGGCCGGGAATCGGACACCGCGCGAACCCGCTCATCTGCTGGTCGACCGCCTCGTGTCAACTGGCTCCTCCGCGCTATCCTTGGTGCGCGGGCTGGGGAGCGAGTTCGCCGTACCTAGGGCAGTCAGAGCTCTCATCGGGCAGCTCCGGAGGGTCGTTTTGCCAGGTCGCTGACCCCTCGCTCGACCGGTCTTCGGTGCGCCGAGCGCTCCCTAGAGCCAACGAGAACGGCGATGCTTGGCAGGACAAGTCTCCCGTTCGAGCGACGCAGAGGAGACGGCAGGGTGTCGACGGGCCCTCTTTCGCCCTCGGCTCTTCTTGCCGACATGGAGAGTGGGCGAATCGCGCCGCGCCGGAAAGGAACGGGGACCCATGCCGCGCTGGGTCGTAGCACTCCTGGTCGCACTCATCGGGGCGAGCCTGAACGGCGTCCTCGTCCCGACCGGTGCAGCGACTGATCCGGAGGCGCTGGTCCGCCCACCAGCTGGCTTCGCTGCTGCCCAGCCAGCTCTGCTCGCGCAGGCTGCCGAACGCGCTCGCTACCAGCGCATCTTCCCGCCGGATGATCGGGTTCGCGTCACGCCGACTACGAGCTTCCCGGCCTCAGCGATCGTCCTCCTCGTCGGTGAAACGGCTGACCGGAGGCTGTTTTCCTGCTCCGGGACGCTGATCGGACCGGCAGTTGTCCTCACGGCCGCGCATTGCCTCTACCTCGCCGAAACGGGTGGGTGGGTCGCCCGCCTCGCTGTCGTCCCCGGCGCTGATCGGCGTGCCGGGCAACTGGTCACGCCGTTCGGCGTGGCGTCCGCGACGGACGCATCGGTGCCGCGCGGATGGGTGGAGGGCGGGACGAGCCCGGACAAGACGTACGACTTCGGAGTCGTCCTGCTCGATCGGCCGCTGGGCCTGCAGGCCGGGAGCCTGCCGCTCGCTGTCGTAGCCGATAGCGAGTTGGAGAACCGCTCCTGGCCGGTGACGACAGCTGGCTACCCGAGCGACAAGCCGTTCGGCACGCTCTGGTTCGCGCCAGTCGGGCGGCTCCTCGTGCAAGGTGACGACTTTTTCCTCACCGACGCGGATTGGATCGAGGGAGTGAGCGGTGGCCCGCTCTTGCGCGAGGACACCCAGAGCGTCTTCGGGATCGCTGTGGCTGAATCGTTCGTGGCCAATATCGCTCGCCGGGTGACACCAGATGTCGTGCGCTTCGGCGAGCGCTTTTGTGCCGACGCTGGTTGTCAGCTCGGGGCATCGCGGCCCCCGGCGCCGCCGGGTGGACCAGAACCGCGCCCAGCTCCACCATCGCCCGGCGTCGGGATGCGCTTCGTCGCGGTGGAACCGGCACGCTACGCGACGGTTCTTCCTGGCAGGGTGCGCGTGAGTGTCCAGGTCGAGTCGGAACGGCCGCTGCGCGAGTTGGCCGTCCGCGTGGCGTCCTACGAGGCGCGCAGTGACCAGCCGACCGTGTCGCTGGATGCCTGGCTGGATCCGGGGAACTACACCATCGAGGCGGTCGCCCGCGATACCAGCGGACGCGAACTGCGCACGATATGGGATATCGTGGTGAGCTGGGATCTCGGCGATACGCTGTGGTTCGACAGCCAGGGGCAGCCGAAAGCAGCGGCGATCGATGCGACTGTCCGTGCGCTGGTGGAAGCCTTCCGCTGGCACCTTTACGGGACGAGTTGGGACGGACGCGACCATCGTGGCGCGATGCCGACCCATGCCCAGGCGGTCCGCCCGCCCGAACCGGTGCCGGTCCTGGTGAACGCCGACGGCTTCGACCGAGAGGTCACCGAGGCCACGCTCCGTGCGCTGGTGGAAGCCTTCCGTTGGCACCTCTACGGTATCTCGTGGGACGGCGCACCGCACTCGGAAGTGCCGACGCACGTCCAGCGGCTCCTCCCACCGGAGCCGGTCGACACCTGGTTCACCCCTGAGGGGCAACCGATCCCGGAAGCGATCACCGGCACATTGCGCGCGCTCCAGGAGGCCTTCCGTTGGCACCTCTACGGTGCCACCTGGGACGGGACGCCGCGCGTCGATATGCCGACCCATGCCTGGGGATGATGCCGCGCTCATTGCCCCCCGGCCAGCGGGATGACTGCACCATTCAGGGCAGCTCCTTCCGGTGAGCAGAGGTACCAGAGCAACGCTGCCACCTGTTCCGGCTTGACCCACTTGGTGAAGTCGGCGGTGGGCATGGCGGCGCGGTTGGCGGGCGTGTCGATCGTCGCCGGGGCGATGCAGTTCACCGTGACGCCGGTGCCGCGGCACTCGCGCGCGATCGCTAGTGTCAACGTTACGACAGCCTGCTTGACCGCTGCATAGGCGACGGCACCGGGACCAGGATCGAGCGCGGCTCGGGCACCGACGGTGACGATCCGCCCGGAACCCTGTGCGAGGAGGTGCGGGAGCGCCGCCCGCAGCACGGAGACGGTCGGCCACAGATTGAGCGCCAGCAGCTCCTGCCAGACCTCCTGCCCCGTCTCGGCGAGACGACCGGGCCGGAAGCCACCGGCCAGGCACAGCACCCAGTCCAGACGACCGAACCGTTCGAGCGCAGCAGCCACCGCCCGTTCGCCTCCCTCGGGATCGGCGAGGTCGACGGCGAGCCCGTCGACGAGGCCGGCCAGCGAGCCGAGCGACTCTTGGAGTTGCTCCCAGTGTGCGCTCGTGCGATAGGGCACGAGGAGACGCGCACCTCGCTCGACGAAGAAACGGACCACCACCGATCCGACTTGCCCAGTCCCCCCGCTTACCAGCGCGACCGGAACCTCGCCCGTCATCTGGTTCTCCTCTCGTCCGCTCGAGCACAGCTCGAGGCTGAGTGTACGGAGGAGGTCAAGGGAGCGCGAGTGGTTCCGGTCGACCGATCGCGAACCCTTGTGCGTGATCCACTCCGAGTTCGCGGAGGAGCGCCAGCGTTTCCGCGCTCTCGACCCACTCGGCGATCGTTTCCGCCCCCACAGCGCGGGCGAGCGCGACGATGGCGCGCACGATGCTCTGGTTCACGGGGTTCTCCGCGAGATCGATGATGAACATGCTATCGATCTTGATGAAGTCGATCGGCAAGTGACGCAATTGGTAGAGGGACGAATAGCCGACCCCGAAGTCGTCCAGCGCGATGCGACAACCGCGCTCGCGCAACCTTTGGAGGTGCTCGTGCGCTTGGACGAAGTCGATCAATGCTGTTGTCTCGGTTACCTCGAGGACGAGTTGTCTCGGGGCGAACGGACAGCGTTCGAGCAGGTCGCGCAGCACGTCAAAATGACGCGCTTCGCGCAATGTTCGAGCCGACACATTGAGATGAATGCGGCCGCGACTCGTGAGATTCAGCTCGCACGCACGCTCGAGTACCCACAGATCGAACTGGGGCACGATCCCGAGACGTTCCGCGACAGGGAAGAACATGCCGGGCTCGAGCACTCGCTCACCTTCCCGAAGACGAATCAGGAGTTCGTAGGCGGCGATGTGCTCGCGGCGAAGGTCCAAGATCGGCTGTGCGAAGAGCAAGAGGTTCCCGTTCGCCAACGCCGACTGCACGATGGAGAGGTGCGCTGTCCTCGGCTGTTCGGGTTCCGCGATCGCGGGTTCGTAGACTTCGAGACAGTCACGCCCGCGGTATTTGGCCCGGTAGAGAGCCCGGTCAGCGGCGATGAGCAGTTCCTCGACTGTCGTCCCGTGCTCCGGAAAGAGCGCGATGCCGCAGCTTGCGCGGAGGCGGATCACCCGATCGGGCAGTGGGACCATGATCTGCCCGATCACGTCGAGCAACCGCCTGCCGACGCATTCGGCCCCCTCACGGGTAACCGGGTGCAGAAGAGCAGCGAATTCGTCTCCGCCCACGCGGGCGACGAGTTCGCCGGATCGCAGGGTGCCGATGAGCCGGTTTGCGACTACACGCAAGACAGCGTCACCAGCAGCGTGACCGAGTCGATCGTTCACCTCTTTGAAGTGGTCGAGATCGAGGAGCAAGAGGGCACCGGATCGCCCGCTCCGCACGGCACGAGCGAGCCGCTCCTGCAGCGTCTCGAGCAACGCGTGGCGGTTAGCGATACCGGTCAGCGTGTCATGACGGGCGAGGTATGTCAGGCGCTCCTCGACAATCTTGCGCTCGCTGATGTCTTCGACTGTTCCCTCGATGAGGAGGGGCTGACCAGCCGGTGAGTGGTCGGCCCGAGCCGAGACACGCACCCAGATCAGCCTGCCGTCCCGACGTCGCCAGTGGAATTCGGTACCGGCCAGGATGCCATCACCCCCTAACTGGTGCAGTCAGCGCTGGGCTTCCGACCGATCGGCAAAGGCCTCGATCAGCAGCTGCCCTTCCAGTTCATCGGGACGCTCCCAGCCGAGCAGGGTAGCCAGTGCCCGGTTCGCCTGCAGGATGCGCCCATGAGCATCGAGTTGGAAGACACCGATCGGCAGCTCACTGATCAGTCGCTCGGTGCGTTCATGATCCAGCGCGCGCATCAGTCCGACCGCACCGATCTCGCACAACAAGGTGGCGAACCGGAGCTGCTCCTCGCTCACCGGGCGAACTGTGCCGTAATCGGCCACGATCACGCCGATCGGTCGCTGGTTCGCACGCAGTGGGAAGAAAACGGAGAGGCGGGCTCCGGCTTGCTGCACCGGTGTTGGAATATGAAACGGCCAATCGGGTTGGTCGAGTTGGACGGTGAACGGGTGACCGGTATGGAGCGCCCAGGCTGGTCCGTTGTGTGTCGGCGGTTCCAGTGGGAGCCACAAACGACCGATCCAGTCAACTGCCCAGCCATGGGCAGCCCGGAGAACCAGGAACTGTCCGGAAGGATCGACGGTGAGCAAACTGATAGCATCCGGCTCGAGCATGGGCTCGAGTGCGGCGAAGAGCGCATCGGCGACCTCGACGACGCTACTCAGCCCGATCAGCTGTTGTGCTAGGTGCGTCGCCTGGACCTGCTCGTCCGAGCGAAGCCGGGCGAGTTCAGCTGCGAGCTGCGTTCGCTCGATCGTCGCAGCCAGGAGCTCACCGACGAGATCGAGCACCGCTTTGTCGCTGGGAGCGAGGTGAGGGAAAGAACGATACGCCAAATTGAGAATGCCGAGAATCTGCCCGCTGGGGAGCCGGAGCGGGATGGAAAGATGCCAGGTGAGTTCCCCGGTCTCCCGGTGGTCACCGGGCCGTTCGCGCAGGCGAGCCAGACGCTCGCAGGCGAGCACGGTCGCGGTCTCCGTCAGTTCGCCAGCCAATGCCATCCGCTGGCAGCGGCACGGTGACCAGCGGAGTTCTTGGCGATCACCAGCCTCCAGAGCGGGCGGAAGTCCGGTCGCAGCGACCAGTTCGAAGCGCTCCCCGACGCGCATAGTGACGCAGGCAGCGGCGGCAGCGAACGTCTCGTAGAAGAGCGGAAGCGCTTCGGCCAGTGCCCGGCGGACATCGGACTCCCGGTTGAGGAGAAGCATAGCCCGAGCGAGCGTCGCGAGCCGAGCTGTCTCCGGGAGCACCGCTTCCGTCGCGGAGGATACGCGGGCAGGCGGATCGGCACTCTTTGCCACGGTCTCCACCTCATCTCGGCGCTCGGCGCGCAGCGACAGCCAGGCGACAGCGTCTTCTCTTGCTATGATAACGTGTCTTTCTCATCCTTGTTATCTAGCCCAAAGGTCATGATTCGCCGTGGAGCGGGCGAGGATCGTCGATGCAATGCCGCTTCTGCTCGATCAACTCTACAGTGGTGCCGAATCGGTCGCGCTGAATCCGCGCTCGCTGGCTACCAGGTGCAGGATGCGCCAGCCAGCGAGGCGCAGAGCGGCGACCTCGGCCAGTGTTCCCGGCTGGCCGTGCGGGCCAAAGGTCCAGTCGCGCTGGTGCGTCGCCGGCTCGACGGCCAGCGAGCGCACGGGAGTTCGCCAGCCCAGGCGAACCTGGAGGAGCGCATCGTAGCCGTGATAGCTCGGCTGGGCGTTCATGCCGAAGTGACCCAGGGGATACTCGTACCGGTGCAAGGCCAGCCAGGCCGGGCCGTTCACGACGACCAGCGGCCAGCACGGAGCAGCCCGTGCAGCGGCAACGACCGCTTCCTGCGCTGCGCTCGCCTGCTCGGCCAGCTTGGTCCGCCGGGCGACGAAGGTCACCCCTTGCAGGAGGGCCAGCGCGACCAGCAGGCCGCTGAGCGCCACCGCGACCAGTCGGCCGCGTGGCCAGCGCCAGCCGGCCCGCGGCAGCATGCCCCAGAAGGTCGCGAGAGCCGGTGCGACCGGATAGAGCAGGCGCGGTCCGTCCTGGACGTACCCCGCAAAGGGGAGAAAGAAGACTACTGGCGCGAAGAGGAGGAAGCCGAGGACCAGGATCGCTGCGGCCGAGCGTGCCTGGCCCCCCAGCCCGTGGACGAAGAGCCCAGCGCCGAGCGCGAGGAGCGCGGAGACGGAGACGACGCTCCAGGCGTGGCGGGTCAACCACCCCGCATCGACGAGGACCGTGAGCTGGCGCGTCACCGGGTAGGCAGCCGCTTGCAGCCAGAAGACGACGTTCTGGAGGCGATCCCACCAGGTCACGGCACGCGGGCCAGGCTTGGCGAAACCCCAGAACCAGAGCGCGACGTAGGCGCCGTTGCCCGCCAGCGCGCTCGCCAGCCATGGAGCGAGAGCGCGCCAGGCGCGCCGAGTCCCCCTGGGCACCAGCGTGCCGGCGAGCAGCAGGCCAGCCAGTGCACCGGTCTCGTGAAAGCCGGGTGCGGCGAGCGCGAGGAGCAGAGCGAGCCCGCACCAGATCCACCGCCGCTCGGTGTCGTCGCCTGCGCGGAGCCAGGCCAAGAGTGCCCCGAGGAGGCAGCTGGTAACCAGGAGGTGCGGCAACGAGCAGACGATCTGCACGGCCTGATAGGCGAAGGGAAAGCTGGCGAACAGTGCCGCCGCGAGCGTGGACGCGCTGCGCCCAGCCAGTCGCCGGACGAGCCGGCCGAGCAGGAGCACGTTCGTGGCGTGGAGGAGCACCGCCAGGGCGTGATAGTGCCAGGGATCTCGCCCACCGACGAGTTCGTGTACCAGCTTGTAGACGACGAAGGTCAGCGGGCGGTAGTAACTGAAGCCGGGGAGCGGGCGGAGCAGGAGATCCTGGTAACTCGTCTCCCGCGCCAGCAGAAGATCGTAGCTGTCGTCCAGGAGAAAGCTGAAGCGGAGCGAGGGCAAATAGAGCGCGAGCGCCAAGACGACCGGGGCGAGGGTGAGAACACCCAGCAGGGAGCATCGGCCGAGCGCGCGCACCGCGTGCGCGCGCCATCCTCGGGCTGCTCCGTGCTGGTCACTGCCGGGCATCTGCCTGCCCGTCCTTCCGCTGGCTCGGTCGGATGATACCGAGTCGGCCAGGGAAACCGCTCGTGCGTCCGCGCACCGACTCAGCCAGACGTGGCATCCGCCTCCGGCGTGCGCCCGATCGGCCGGGCGCACGTTACGAGACGACCGCTCGGCTAACGGGGCAGAACCGACGCTGCGTCCTCGAGCCGGCGAGCACGGGCGCTGGCTCGGCCGCGCCGAGCAGCGAGTGGCACAGCGTGCGCGTGCTTCCCAACGCGCGACGCGGAGCGGAAACTGGCGCGAGCAGCGATGCGGCTGATCCTGTTCCGCAGAACCGAGGTGGGCAAGTCAGTGGGCACAGTGTTCTCGGTGCTCAGAGGCTGCCGCGCCAAACGGCCCTGCGTCAGCGGGTCACGGTGAGCCCCAGGAGACTGCCCATCTCGCGCAGTTGCTCCCGGGCCTGCTCGATCGCCTGGCCCTCGCGGGCCGCGCGGAGCAGTCGCTCCGCGGCATCGGCCAGCAGCTGAATCGCACGTGGCGTATCCAGGTCGTCGGCGAGGGCAGCAGCCAACTGGTCGCGCAGCGGGGCGAGATCGAGCGGACTGCCGCTTCCGCCGGGGGCGGTGACCGCCTCGCGCAGCCGTTGGACGAGCGGCTCGAAGCGAGCGGGCCCGTCGTCCTCGTAGGCGAAGGGTGTCCGGTAGTGGTGGCTGAGGAGATACAGGCGGATTGCGTCTCCAGTGTGCCGCCGCAATGTATCGCGGACCAGGACCAGGTTGCCGAGTGACTTGGACATCTTGGCACCCTCGTACTCGACCATGGCCACATGGACCCAGAAACGGGCAAAGGGGCTCGTACCGGTGTAGCTTTCCGACTGGGCGATCTCGCTTTCGTGATGGGGATAGATGAGATCGTAGCCGCCGCCGTGCACGTCGATCTGCGGTCCCAGGTACTTCATGGCCATGGCACTGCATTCGATGTGCCAGCCGGGCCGACCAGGCCCCCACGGACTGTCCCAGGTCGGTTCACCTGGTTGGGCTGCTTGCCAGAGAAGGAAATCGAGCGGGTCTTCCTTGCGGGGATCCTGCGGGTCGGCGCCCCGCTCGGCCGAAAGGCGGATCATCTCGTCGCGGCTACAGCGACAGAGGTGCCCATAGTCAGGGTCACTGGCGACGCGGAAGTAGACGTTACCGTCACGCATGTAGGCTGCCCCGCGCTCGAGGAGTTTTTGAATGATCTCGATCATGAGCGGGATCTCCTCGGTCGCCCGGGGGAAGACGGAGGGGAAGAGCACATTGAGGGCGTTCAGGTCCTCCTGGAACTGGCGGATGTAGCGGTCGCCCAGCCGATCCCAGGGCTCACCGACCTGGCGTGCCTTGCGCAGGATGTCGTCGTCGATATCGGTGATGTTCTGAACGTACTTGACGCGCCAGCCATGATACTGGCAGATGCGGTTCAGGATGTCGAAGACCAGATACGTCATGGCGTGGCCCATGTGAGTCGTATCGTAGGGAGTCACGCCGCAAACGTAGAGGCGGACGGTTCGTCCGTCGAGTGGGGCGAAGGGCTCGATCGTCCCGGTCAGCGAGTTGAACAATCGCACGGCCTCGCTCGCTCCCTCCAGCATTCCGGCAGCTCGCTTCGCGTATCCTACCATCGGAGTGCCAGGTCGGAGTTCCCTGATTCGGGAAGGGAGGGTACGATGGCTGGTCAGGTCGGTGAACGGGCTCCCGAGTTCCGTTTGCCGAGCACGCTCGGGCATCCCTTAGCGTTGTCCGAGATCCTCGCTGAGCGGGTCGCCGTTCTCGCCTTTTTCCACTTCGCCTTCACGAGTGGCTGAGCGAACGAGCTGTCCCAGTTGTGGGACAGGATCGAGGAGATCCGCGCGCTCGGGGCCGAGGTCTATGGCGTCAGCTGTGACAGCCATTTCGCGCAGGCAGCCTGGGCGCGCGAGCTGGGAATCGGCTTCCCGCTCCTCAGCGACTGGAACCGCGAGGCGATCCGTGCCTACGACCTGAGGCTCGACGAACTCGCTGGCTACCGCGACGTGCCAGCCCGGGCGATCGTCATCGTCGATCGCGACGGAACGATCGTGCACCGCGATCGGGCACCGCTTCGCCAGCTGCCCGATGTCGAGGCCGCGCTGGTCGTGCTCCGCTCACGAGCGGCGCGCTGAGCTGGCCGTCGTCGAGACCGTCGGCGCTGTCTCGGCTGGCCACGGCCCCTCGCGCAGCCGGCGGAGAGCTGCCTCGACCAGCCGCCGGGTCGCAGGTGCCGGCTGCCCCACCTTGAGCTGGACCAGTTCGGGCGGGAAGAGAAGGTCGAGCGTCCACTCCATGGCCAGACGGATGCGGCGGTCCCAGCGCGGGATCTGGAGCAGCGCGTAAGTGCGCCAGAGCCACCAGGCGAGGAACCCGGTAAGCGTCACCCGGCCGAGCCAGGCGATGGCATCGTGATCGCCCAGCGTCACCATCATGCCGCGCGTGCGGTAGCGCATCGGCTGGAGCGGTTCGCTCCGCAGGCTGGCCACCAGATTGCGGGCCAAGAGCTTGGCTTGCCGGACCGCGTGCTGGGCCGTTGGGGCATACGGGCGACCGGTCGCCGGATCGATGACGGCCGCGTTGTCGCCGATGGCCCAGACGTTCGGATGACCGGTCACTCGCAGGTACTCGTCGACCACGATGCGACCGCGCTGGTCGAGGGGGAGGCCGAAGCTGCGGACGATAGGGTTCGGTTCCACACCGATCGCGCTCACGATGGTGCGCGACTCGAGGCGCGTCCCGTCGTCGAGGACCACAGCGGCTGGTTCGACCTGAATGACCTTGCGGCCGAGCAGGACCTCGATCCCACGCTGCCGGAGTTCCCTGGCGGCCCGGTGTGCGACAGCGTCCGGGAAGCCGGTCAGCAGGCGCGGCAGGGCTTCCACGAGGACGATCCGCGCGGTATCCGGCTGGATCGCCCGGTAATAGGGGAGCGCGTGCGTGAAGAGACTGCGGATCTCCGCCGCCACCTCCACACCGGTCGGTCCACCTCCGATCACGACGACGGTGAGAAGCCGGCGTTGCTCGGCCGGATCGGGCTCGATATCGGCCTGCTCGAGGAGGTCGATCAAGTGGTTGCGCAGCGCAAAGGCGTTGCTCAGCCGCTGCACATCGAAGGCGTAATCGTCTAGACCAGGTATGCCGTAGGTCGCCGGGACGCCGCCCAGCGCCAGCACCAGGTGATCGTAGGGCAACTCGAGTGGGCGCTGGTGGTGCTGGTACAGCCCATGCTGGATCGTCACCGTCTGCCGCTCGAGATGCACACCGGTCAACTCACCGACGTACAGGCGGGCGTGCGGCAGGACGTGACGGATCGAGGTGAGGATCGTTTCCACGCGCAAGCCCCCAGCGATCACCTCCGGCATCAGTGGGTAGAAGACGAAGGCGTTCTCGCGGGAGACGACCGCGACCTCGACGTGGCCGGCGCGAGCGGCGTGACGCAGCTGATGAGCGGCCGTCACTCCGGCGAAGCCGCCTCCAGCGATGACGATGCGAGCGGGGGTGGTCGGTTCGTGCTGTCGCATCCTGTTTTTCCCAACCTCGTGTGTCGCGGCAGGACTGGCTGCCGCTCGACGAACCCCGAATTGTAGCGCACCGGAGAGATCGGTTGCGGCTATGCTGTGACGGGAGACCCGGTCCGGCGGGCTCGTCCGCTTCGCGGCGACGTGCCGAGCCGGAGTCGCGAACGAGAGGAGGCGACGGTGGGAGCACGCGGGTTCGGATTGGCAGCAGCGGTCTCGCCTGACGTCATCCGTGGTGCAGCCAGCGCCTGCGAAGCGCTCGGCTATCGCACCTTCTGGGTGAACGATACGCCGGACGGCGACGGCTTAGCGGCGCTGGCCGCTGCGGCTGCCGTGACCAGCCGGATCGCGCTCGGCGTGGGGGTCCTGCCGCTGACGCGGTGGACACCGGAGCGGATCGTCGAGCGGGTGCGCGCGCTGGACCTGCCGCTCGACCGGCTCCGGCTGGGGATCGGTTCGGGGACAGGACCTGGCGCGCTGGAGCGGGTGCGGAGCGGCGCGCTCGCGCTGCGGGCAGCGCTCGCCTGCGAGGTGGTGGTCGCGGCGCTCGGTCCCCGCATGTGCCGCCTGGCCGGTGAGGTGGCCGATGCCGTGCTGTTCAACTGGCTCACGCCGGACCATGTACAGCGCTCGACGCAGTGGGTCGCCGAGGGAGCGCGGCGAGCTGACAGACCGTTACCCCGACGCTACGCCTACGTCCGGGTCGCCCTGGGCAGCGCTGCCGTACCCCGCCTGCAGGAGGAAGCGGCGCGCTACGAACGCTTTCCTGGGTACCGCGAGCACTTCGCGCGGATGGGCGTACCGGCGCTCGCGACGGCCGTCGCCGTCGAGCGAGCCGAGGAGTTGGCGGCTGCGCTCGCACCCTGGGAAATGGTTCTGGACGAGACGGTCGTCCGCGCGATCACAGCCGGTGACCGGCTGGATGAGGTGCTGGCACTCGTCGAGGCAGCGGCGCCCGGCAGTCAACTCGGCTCGGGTGGCCAACTCACCTCCTGACCGGCGAGGAGTCGTTCGATCTGCTCGAGATGGAGCCGGTCGTGTTCGACCAGTTGCTCGACCAGGTCTTCGACCGTGACCTGGCCGAGCCGCTCGTGGATAGCCGGTCGCTCCCAGTCCTTGAGGGAGAGCGTCATGAGCGTGGTCAAGGTGTCTCCGCGCTCGTGTCCTAGTTTGTCGAGCGCCTCGCGCAGCGAGGTCGTCGTTTCCGCCAGCGCGCTCAGATCGACAGCCCGGAAGTAGGGGGTGTCCTGCGCGACCATGCGCAGGATCCGCTCCCGCATCAGGGATTCCACTGCGGCCAGATGCGCCACGACACGCGCCAGCTGCGCACGCTGGCCTTCTCCATCGGAACCGGCCTGCTCGAGCAGGGCGGTCAACCGGCGCGGTGTCTCGGCGAGGAGATCGATCAGTTCCTGATAGGGGTGGAGCATGGGCGGCTCCTTCGTGCACCGGCTCAGTGCGGCGGCTCGCTGGCCGGCAGATCGGTCACGTGCCAGATGAGACCGAACGGGTCGCGGAAGACGAACGAGTGTTCCCCGCTCTCGGCGACGGCGTACCCGCGGACCAGCACTTCGGCGCGGAGTTCCAGGAGCGTTTCGGGGGCGACGCGCAGGCTCAGATGCACGAGCCGGGGCTCGACGAAGACCGTGCCGCGACCAGCGAACTGGAGCAAGAGCTGGAGTGGCCCATTGCGGAGCAGGACATACTCCGGCACGATGCCGGTCCGCAGAGCAGTGCCCCAGTCGAAGTCGGCTGGCAGATACTCCCAGCCCTGACCCGCTCGCCGCACGCGCCAGACGACTTCCATGCCGAAGAACTCGCGGTAGAACCGCTCCGCCGCTGGCAGATCGGCCACTCGGATGGCGATGTGCTGGAGCGCCTCGAGGCGGAGCGTGCGGGGTGCAGGCAGGAGCGGCTCGGTTCCGGGGTCCGGCAGCGCGAACGGCAAGCGCCCGCTTCCCGGTGGAGCCGGCACCAGTTCCGCGTGTACCGATTTCAGTGCCTCGCTCATGCGGCGATCCTCCCCAGCAGCTAGCGGTACCACCCCAGCGTCGCGAGCGCCTGCGTTCCGAGCAGACCGAGTTGCACCTCGTAGAGCGTCCCTCTGGCCTCCGGATGCCACTCGAAGCGCGCTCGCTCGAAATACTGCACGGTGTATTCCTTCCTGTCGGCCGGGTTCACCTCGCGGAACTCCGGGCTGATCGGAAGCCCGAAACGGGCGAGCCCGCCGTTCTGCTCCCAGTATCGCAGAAAGGCACCGCGCACGACGAACCCTGTCTCCGGGAAGTACCGCTCGTCCGGACCGAGCCGCTCCGGTGGTGGTTCCGGTGCGAAAGACCGGTCGCCGAGCGCCCACCGGCCGAGGTGGGCGAGTTGCACCTCGCTCGGGGTGCCGCGGTACTCCGGCCAGTACTCGAAGCGGGCCCGCTCGAAGAACTGGACTAGCCGCCCGCCGCTCCAGAACGGCTCGGTGAGCGGGTAGCCGAAGGCGGCCAGCCCACCATTCTGCTCCCAGTAGCGCCGGAAGGGGCCGCGCAGCGTGTGCCCCGTCTCCGGGAAGTAGCGCACTGCCGGGTCGTCCGGGCGAGGGACGCGGCTGGTCGGCACCGCTTCGGGACGGGCCAGCTGCTGGTAGACAAGAAATGCCGGCTTGCGCGGCCAGGGGATGGCCTCGCGGCCATAGATCATGCCCGAATCGAGCAGGCGAACCAGCCCCCAGCTGGCATAGCCGTGGCTGGTGCCGAAATCCTCGAACTTGAACCAGAAGACTCGCTCGACCTCGGGTGCTTGTTCCCAGATGAGCGTGTAGACCTGGCGCAGGAACGCGGCCTGCGCGAGTTCGCTCGCTGTCGGCTGTAGGACGCCGGCCGGTGACCAGGCCGGGGGATCGGCCGGCAGTCCCACCTCGGTCAGCCAGATGGGGGTCGTATCGCCGTAGGCGAGCTGGAGCGCGCGCAGCTCCCGCACGACCGCCAGCACGCTCCCAGCATCTGGCAGGAAGTAGGGATGGAGGGAGAGCGCGTCCCAGGGATAGCGACCGGTGCGGGTGCGATAGTCCTGCACCGCCGGACTCTGGTAAACGGCCTCCAGCCACGCCAGGTGCCGGTCACCGTCGGCATGCCGGTCGAAGAGCAGGCTCCCAGCGATGACGCGCGTCGACGGGCTCCGCTGTTTCACCGTCTCGTAGACGTCGACCGCGAGGCGCCCGTAGATCTCGGGGCGGACCGCGTGCACGCGCCCGCCGGTCTCCTCCCACAAGAGCTCATTGGCATTGGGCTCGTTCAAAAGCTCGACCGCGGCGAGCGCCGCGCCGTAGCGCCCAACGATCTCGGCCGTGCGCTCGACGAAGGCCCGGGTATAGTGGTTGCGCCCCTCGCCGTCGGGTGGCTCGTCGATGCGCGAGAAGGCGTAGGTGGGGTCGACGTCGGCCAGGATCCCCGAACCGAGGACCGTCAACACCTTCATCCCGTAGCGGGGCGCGAGGTCCCAAAGATACCAATCGTGCTTGTCCCAATCGATCCAGCCGGGACCCGGTGCGCGGTCGTACTCGGCGTGGAACTCGATCCGCACCCAGCGTGCGCCGAGCGCTGCCATCTCGGCCATCATCGACTCGAGGAAGGCGCGGTTCAGTTCGACCGGATACCGCTCCGGATCGGTGTTGAACTCGTACCAGGGGTCGCGCCCGACGATCCCGAAGAACTCCGGCCAGCTGGCGGGATCGCGCGCGGCTGCTGCTGGCTGGACCGGCAGCGCGAGGCCGGAGAGCAGTGTCGTGGACACCAGGAGAAGCCGCAACCAGCGAGTTGCGAGCACGGCTGCACCCTTCCCTTCCCGTTCGGCTGGCGGCCGCGACGCTGGCTAGGCGAGGGAGCGGGCTCGCCGCCACGGCTCGAGCACGAACCGTTCCAGCGCCTCGGCCACTCCGTCCTCGTCATGCCCCCGCACGACGGCATCGGCCTGAGCCCGCACGTAGTCCGGCGCGTTCCCCATCGCCACGCCCAGGCCAGCGCGGCGCAGGAGGGGGAGGTCGTTCTCGCCGTCCCCCACGGCGAGGACGTCCTCGAGCGTGAGACCGAACCGACGGGCCAGGATCTCCACACCGCTCGCCTTGCTCACGCCCGGTGCGTGCACGTTGGCCACCCAGCGTGGCAAGGCAGGGATCAACTCGAACGGGCCATGGTGATAGACGGGAAGACCGGCGCGGGCCAGGCGGGCCGTGGCGCGCCGCAGGGCGCGCTCCGGACCGAAAAGGTCGATGGTGAGAACATCGGGCAGGTCCACAACGGCCGCGGCGGGCAACCGGTCGAGTTCACCGGTGCGCGGCAACAGCTCTCGCTCGAACTCGGGGAGTGCCGGCAGCGGGTCGGTGACCAGGACGAGCCGCTCCCCACTGGCCAGCCCGCGGAGGGCGAGCGCCCCCAGCCCCTCGCGCTCGGCCTCGGCCAGCGCGCGAGCCAGTGCCTGCCGAGCGAGCGGTCGCTCGGCCAGCGCTTCCTCGCGCTCGGCGTCCCAGACCAGCGCGCCGTTCACCAGGACGAGCGGGAGCGGCAGACCGAGTTCGGCCAGCACCGGACGGGTCGCGCACAGCCTCCGACCGGTCGCCAGCGCGACCGGAACGCCGAGCTGACGACACTCCGCGATGGCTGCCCGCACGACCGGTCGCACGACATCGCTCGGGTCGAGCAACGTACCGTCGATGTCGAGGACGACCATGCGGAAAAGGCGCTGGGTGGAAAGTGGCGGTTCGTGCCGCTCCATCCCGACTCCTCAGCTTCCTCACCGATCCCGGTATACCACAGGAGCTGTCAGCGGTCGTTGCGGATTCCTGATGCGGCGTTCTGCTGTCCGTGCGACGATGCCGAGACACGGCCGCCGTGTTCCAGAGCCTCGCCACTCGAGTTCCCAGAGAGTGCAGCAGGATATCGCTTCGTCCCCGGCGCGGAATCCTCGAATCGCTCGGACAGCTCGGTGCCAGACCGCAGCCGTGGAGGGTCATTCTCGACGAACTGCCCGCACTGGACGACAATCGGGCTCGGTAAGGAGAGAGGAGGCATGCGATGCAACTCACCCGCCACCGCACGCCAGCCGGACCACGCTGGGCGCTCGACGGCCGCTGGCTACCAGCTGGTTTCCGGCTGAGCTGGCTCCTCGAGCTGCCGGCGGCCGCGGCACGCCAGGTGCTGGCAGCATTACCGCTCGGCGAGCCGGCGGAGGGGCCGCTCCTGGCACCGCTCGATCCCGAGCAGGAGGTCTGGGCAGCCGGGGTGACCTACTTGCGCAGCCGCGATGCCCGCATGGCCGAGGCACAGGTGAAGGACATCTACTGGCGGGTCTACGAGGCCGAGCGACCCGAGCTGTTCTTCAAGGGGCAGGGGTGGCGGATGGCGGGACCCGGAGAGCCGGTGCGGGTGCGACGGGACAGTCGCTGGAATGTGCCGGAGCCCGAACTGGCGGTCGTCTTCACCCGCACATTGGAACCCTTCGGCTATACCATCGGCAACGATGTCTCCTCGCGCGACATCGAGGGAGAGAACCCGCTCTATCTCCCGCAAGCCAAGGTGTACGACGGTGCGGGGGCGCTCGGGCCCGGGATCGTGGTGGTCGAGGGGGAGGAAGCGCTCGGCGCGTGCGCGATCGCGCTGGAGATCTGGCGAGAGGGCCAGCTGGTGGTGCAGGGCGAGACGACGACGGAGCGGATGAAGCGTGCTCCCGGCGAACTGGTGCGGTGGCTGGGGAAGGAACTCAGCTTCCCTTGGGGCGGCGTGCTCATGACCGGGACCGGGATCGTCCCGCCCGACGAGTTCTCGCTCCGGCCGGGAGACCGCGTGGTGATCCGCCTCGGTTCCCTCGTCCTCGAGAATCCGGTGGAGCTCCGAGGCGGGGGAAACTGGTAGCGCCAGCACCGGCAGCCGGCGGGTATGCGACCAGGCTGGCAACTGCGCGACAGCTGGCCCCTACACCTTCAAAGTCGACCGCAAGGCACCGGAGGTGATGCTCAGCTGCCCCAGCGGGCAGATCCTCCAGAACACGTCAGACGTCGTCGCCACGTGGACGGCGACGGACGGCGGGTCGGGCGTGGACGGCGCGGTCTCCGGGCAGATCGCGCTCGATACCAGCCAAGTCGGGGTCTGGACCGCTACGCTCCCGGCGGGCTCCGTGCAGGATCGGGTGGGCAACGGGAGTGCCGAGGTGAGCTGCAACTACTGGGTCATCTACCGCTGGAGCGGCTTCTTCCGACCGGTCGATAATTCTTCCGGCTCGACTATCGTCTGGAATATCGTGAATGCCGGTCGAGCCGTACCGATCAAGTTCTCGCTCGCTGGCCCCCAGGGGATGGACATTTTGTCCAGTACTCCGAAAGTCGTCTTGCTACCGTGCACGAACGGGGCGTCCGATTCGATCGATGAGTTTGCCAGCACGGCCGGCAACAGCAGTTTGCAGTACGACCCGGTGACCGACCAGTACATCTACGTCTGGAAGACCGACCGTAACTGGGCAGGGAAGTGTGCCAAGCTCGTCGTGACGCTCAAGGACGGGACATCGCACGAGGCGTGGTTCCGCTTCACCCGCTGAGCTTTGCCTCGCTGACCGACGCGCGTGACCGGGATCGGGTTCGATCCCGGTCGCGCCATCCGTGCCCGTCGCGCTTCCGACTCTCCCGGCAGGCACGTCAGGCAGCCAGCTCGCCGGAACCGACTCGCGAGCGGTCGCATCCGGCTCGCTCGGCGGGACGAGCGGCCGAGATCGAAAGCACAGAAGCGGCGCCGGTTCGCTACCGGCGAGCGCTCCCTCGCTGGACCGGTCTATCTGTTCCTGACTGGACGATCGAGCTGTCGGTTCCGAGCCGGCTGACCTGCCCGCGACGGCTGGAGCATCGCCCATTGCCGCTACCCTGCGGGTACCGCTCCGATCCCGCTCCTCGGTCGCACGGCCGGCGATCTGGGAGCTGGTTTTACCCGCATCACGGCCTGGCCGACCGGCGCGACTGGGCGGGCAGCTGGCTCTCTTGGATCAGCTGCCCTGCCGTGTCGTCGACCCGGTTACTGACGCGTGCTGCCTTCTTCCGGGATTTCGATCAGCTCGGTCAGGACGCCGTGACACGACTCGTGGTGGATGAAGGCGACCGGCAAGCCATGCAGGCCGATCACTGGCTCGCGGTGGATGAGCTGGAAGCCCTGCTCCTCGAGCTGGCGCAGGGCCGCGCGGATGTCGCGCACCGCGTAGGCCACGTGGTGGAGTCCGCCACGCCGCTGGAGGAAGCGTCCGAGATCGGAATCCGGGTCCTTGGGCTCGAACAGCTCGACGTGCCCCTCGCCACCATGGAAGAGCGCGATCCGGGTGTGCGGGTAGTCCGCGATGCCGTCGAAGGTGAGCCCCAGCTTCTGGTAGGTCTCGATCGCTGCATCCAGGTCAGCGACGACGATCCCGACGTGGTGAAGCCCGATCACCGGTACGGGTACCATGCCCCGATACTCCCTTCGCTCGTGCGGCCGATCGCAACGCACTGCGTCCGGTGCGTAGCAGGTTCGAAGTATAGCAGTGAACTCACTGCGTGGCGCCGCGACTCCCCGTCCCAGCCCGGCGGACTGGCACGTTGGCGACCAGGCGGTCACCGCCTTCGCCACGCACGATCGTGATCTCGATCCCCTGAGGCTCGATCTCTAAGTGACGGGAGAGGATCGCGCACATCTCGCGGCGGATCGCCTCGAGGACATCGGGCGTCAGCTTGACGTGGTCGTAGACCAGGACCTCGACCAGGCGTTGCTTGGCGATCTGCGCGCTGCCGCGCGGCGTCCGGCTCGTGCTGCGACCGAAGAGCGCGTCCAACCAGCCCATGCAGTCTCCCTCCTCTGGTTCAGGCGCGGCTACCGAAGCCGAGCGCGCGCAGCATGCGTCGCCAGACCCCATCCGGTGTGTCCAACGGCTGGAACGGCACCTCCTCGCCGAGCAAGCGCGCGGCGATATCGCGGAACGCCTGACCGGCCCGCGAGTGGGGATCGAGCGCGACCGGCTCGCCCCGGTTGGTCGCCGTGACGATCGTCTCGTCGGCCGGCACCACCCCGATGAGCGGGATGGCCAGGATCTCCAGGACGTCCTCGACGGAGAGCATGTCACCCCGCCGGACCAGTTCCGGATCGATCCGGTTGACGATCAGCCGCGGGGGCGGGAGCTCGGCTGCCTCGACCAGCCCGACGATGCGGTCGGCATCGCGGACAGCGGAGACTTCCGGATTGGTGACGACGAGCACCTCGTCGGCGCCAGCGATCGCGTTGCGGAAGCCGCGCTCGATTCCCGCCGGCGAGTCGATCAGGACGAAGTCGAACTGCTGGCGCAGTTCCTGGCAGAGGGCGCGCATCTGCTCCGGCGAGACGGCCTCCTTGTCGCGGGTCTGGGCGGCAGGGATGAGCGCCAGGTTGGTCAGACGCTTGTCGCGGATGAGCGCTTGCCGGAGGCGGCAACGGCCCTCCACGACGTCGACGATGTCGTAGACGATCCGATTCTCGAGTCCCAGCACGATGTCCAGGTTGCGCAACCCGATATCGGCGTCGACCAGCACGACCGCTTTGCCGCGGGCGGCCAGTGCCGCCCCCACGTTGGCCGTCGTGGTCGTCTTGCCGACTCCACCCTTGCCCGAGGTGATGGTGATGACCCGGCCGTTGCGATCCTGCTGTTCCTCCACCGCACCCCTCCTCCTGGCGCACTACCAGGCTAGCGTCGTTCGATCCGCCAGGGCTCGATCACGATCTGCCCATCGACCACCCGTGCCAAGGCTGGCGCATCCAAGAGCTGCCCGCCGCGATCAGGTGCGCGGGCCACCAGATTGGCGATCCGCAGCTGCATCGGCGCCAGGCGGAGCGCCGCGATGACGGCGTCGCTGTCGCAGTGTCGTCCGGCATGGACCGTCCCGCGCACCACGCCCCAGACCAGGACGTCCCCGCCGGCGACCACCAGCGCGCCCGGATTGACGTCCCCGATCAGGACGAGATGCCCCTCGGCTTCGACCGACATGCCGGAGCGGAGCGTCCGGCGGACATAGGTCGCGCTTCCATCGTGAGTTTGTTTGCTGTCCGGTTCGATCAGGCGCAAGCGGCGGGCTGGTTCGGCGGTCTCCGTGCGGAACCCCCAGCGCTCCAGCCGCTGGCGCACGTCACTCGTGGCGGCACCGATCGCCTGGATCCGGATTCCGTGGCGATCGAGGAGCTGCTGGAGCGCAGCGATCTCGTCCAGGACCGGCTCCCGTTCGGAAAAGTCGAGCGTCAAGGCGGCACCGCGGAAGAAGCTGGACCGTGACTCGAGGAGATCGCGGACCTGCTCGAGCACCACCGCGAGGGGGGTGGCGCGCGGCAACAGGAGGCGGACGCCGTCCTGAGTTCCGCGCACGCGGACCGTCGCTCGTGCTCGTTCGTCGTCGAGCATCGCCTACCCTCTCGCTCCTGTTTCCGGGCTGATCCGTCCGAAGTAGGTCGCCAGGATCCGGTCAGCGACCGGGACAGCGAAGGTCGCGCCCTCTCCCCCATCGCGGATCAGGACGAGCACCAGGACTTCCGGATCGTCGTACGGGGCGAAGGCGGTGAACCAGGCATGCGCCTTCTTGTAGCGCCCGTTCTCCGCCTCGCTGTACTCGGCTGTCCCCGTCTTGCCGGCGATCGGGATGTCGTCTCCCGTCAGCACGAACTTTCCTTTCGCCGTCCCATCGGTGACGGTGCGGCGCATGCCGCGGCGGACCGTCTCGAGATGCTCGGGCGCGATCGCGAGCTGACGCGCCGCTTCCGACTCGAACCGCTGGACCACCTGCCCACTCGCGTCGCGCAGTTCGCGGACGATCCGCGGCCGATAGTAGGTCCCCCCATTGGCGATGGCAGCCAAGGCACAGGCCAGCTGCAACGGCGTGCAGGCCAGGTGTCCCTGGCCGATGGAGACGTTTATAGTATCTCCGACCGACCAGTACTCCCGCAACGTCTGGAACAGCCAGCGCGGGTTCGGCACCAGGCCGTCGGCTTCGCCGGCGAGCTCGATACCGGTCGGTTGCCCGAAGCCGAACACCTGGCGCAAGTACTGCTCGATCCGCTCGATCCCCAGTCCGACGAAAAAGTGCTTGGCCGGGTCACCGGGGATGTAGTAATGGAGCGGCTCGCTGCCGCCTTCCGGCGTTTGGCCGGGCGCCCCGACGTTGTAGAAGAACACGTTGCAGGATTGGGCGATCCCGTCGAGGACGTCGACCTCACCGTGCCCGCTGGCCAGCCAGCAGACGTAGGTGTTGCCGCCTGCCTCGTCCCAGACAGTCGGCACGCGGATCGCTCCCCGGCAGGTGAAGGTGCTCGCCAGCGTGATGACCCCTTCCTGCAGCCCCGCGCAGGCGAGAAGCGGCTTGACGGTGGAGCCGGGCGGGAACTCGCCGCTGATCGCATAGTTGACCAGCGGGTGGAAGGGGTCGTCGAGGAGCGCCTGGTATTCTGCCTGGCTCAGGCCATGCACGAACTTTTGATTGTCATAGGTCGGCAGGGAGACCAGTGCCAGGACCTCGCCCGAGCGCGGATCGAGCACGATGGCCACGCCGGACCCGACCGGATCGCGTCCTTTTTCGCGGGCAGCGCGATCGGCAGCGCGGATCCCTTCGGCCAGCGCCGCGGTGACGGCCTTTTGCAGGGTCGAGTCGATGGTCAGCACCACGGTGAGTCCCGGGACCGGCTCGCGCCGTCGCTCGACCAGTTCACCAACGATCACGTTGCGGGCATCGACCTGCACCCAGCGTCCCCCGTGCTGACCGCGCAGGGCGGGTTCCATCGCTTGCTCGACTCCGCCACGCCCGACGCGGTCATCGGGACGATACGGATTAGCCGGACTGTCGCCGCCCGCTGCGTCGTATTCTTCCTTGGTGATTGGCCCGACGTAGCCCAGGATGTGCGCGAACTCCGGCCCCGCCGGGTACTCGCGGACGAGCTTGTCGTCGCTCACGTGGATCCCGGGGAGAGCAGCCGGGTTCGCTGCCAGCGTGAGTGCGAGTTCGCGCGGGATGTCGTCGGCGAGCACGACCGGTACGGCGCTCCCCGCCGCCGACTGCGCCAGGTAATCGAACCGGTTGAGGACATGCACCCCTGGGAGGCGCTTGGCTTCCTGGCGCAGGGCTGCCGCTTCTTCCGGTCGGAGCTTGTCGCGCACGATGACGTACTTGCGGTCCTTGGAGGCGGAAAAGACCAGCCCCGCCAGGTCAGCTCCGGGCACACCGAGCACCGTGCCGAGTGCGTCGAGAACCGCCCGCTCCTCGCCGGGTGGCAGCGCTGGCCGGTGCACGACCAGGACATCGTCCAGTCTCAGAGCGGCGACGATCTGGTCCCGCACCTGCCGGTACGTTGCCTCGTCGTCGGGGAGTTCGGCGGGGACCAGCCAGACGGTCCAGCTCCGTCGGTTCCGGGCGAGCACGGTGCCGTTGCGATCGACGATCAGTCCGCGCGGGGCGCGCAAGGGTTCGAAGCGCACCATGCTGCCCTGAGCGGCTGCCTGGTAGCGTGGGCGCTCGCGCAGCTGCATGATGCCGAGCTTGGCCAGGACTGCGCCGAAGCCGAGCACCATCGCGCCGCGCAGCAGGAACACCCGTCGCGTCATCCGCTCGTCGCGCGTCGGTTCCGGTTCTTCTGGTGGCGCGATCGACTTCGGCGCTGGAAGATCGAGTCCGCGCCGGGCCGGCCTAGTGCGCACGCCTGACCCCCAGACGTCCAGCGAGTAGGACGATGCCGTAGACCAGCGGGACGGCGATCAGGTTGAGGATGCCGACCAGCATGGCGGTCACTCCCGCGTCCAGCCAGGCTTCCCAGCGAGCTGGCCAGTGGACGAAGAGCAGGATCGCCCGGTAGGCCAGCGTGAGTCCTCCCACGATCCCCATGAGCGGGAGGAGGGCGCTCCGGTAGATGCTCTGCCGTGCGGCTGTTCCGGCCAGCACGGCTGGGACCAGCGCCAGGAAGTGCCCACCGAGCGGGCTGGCCGCGAGCAGATCGAGCGCCAGCCCCCCCATCGCTGCCCAAAGGAATCCAGCGCGCATCCCTTCCAGGGCGCTGGCGACCAGGACGACTCCCAGAACGAGATCAGGGAACAAGCCGAACGGCGTTACGCGCGGCAGGACGAGCACCTCCAGCGCAGCTGCCCCGAAGAGGAAGATCGTGATCATGATCTGCTGCACTGCGCTCCACCCCTGCGCCGGTCTCGCGCCAATCGTACCACGCCTGCCTCAGGCTCCCGGTGGGCGAGCCGTCTGGAGGACGCGGATCTGCGCCTCGGCTCCCGGCATGCCGCTGTGCTCCAGTGCCTGGATCGTCCGCTCGACCGGATAGGGAACGCGCTGAAAGCGGGCGCTCCAGCTCGTCCCGTTCCACTCCAGGAGCGCGTAGGCGGCGCGCTGGTCGCCATCGAAGGGGAGGCCGACACTGCCCACCGCGACGACCAACCGGCTACCGATCTGCCAACGGGCTTGCTGGTGGATGTGCCCGTAGGCGAGCGCTGCTCCACCGCTCTCGTCGAGCAGCGCGCGCAGTCGCTCGGACGGGGCATCGGGCGGGACCACAGGATGCGGGCTGGACGGTGTGGCATGGACGATGACCAGCGCCGCGCCGGTCGGTGCGGGGACGACGAAGCGGAGCGGCAACGAGGCGAGATAATCGATCTGCTCGCTGCGTAGTCGCTCGACGCACCAGGCATACCGAGCAGCGAGGGTGGAACTGGCCAGATGGTCGAGGCGGGGGTCCTCCACCGGCGTGGCGGGCGGACGGCCGGTCGCGACCGCGACCAGGAACTCGTCGGTGTTGCCGCGGACGGCTGGGATACCGCGCTGGCGGAGGAAATCGATGCATTCGGCTGGCCAGGGGCCGCCGAAGGCCGCATCACCGGCCATCACCACGAGATCGGGCGAGTCCTGTTCGATGGCCTCGAGGACTGCCTCGAGCGCTGGCAGGTTCCCGTGCGTATCGGACAGAACGGCGACGCGCATACCTCACCCTCCTCGCTGCGTTGCTCATCCCGTACGATCCTACTGCGTCCAGTGCTGGCAACGGGCAGAATAGATCGGGGAAGGGAAGGAGCGCACCCGAGAGAGGGGCTCGCGTATGGAATCAGCCCAGCGGATGCCCGCGGAAGGGCGGCAGCGCGTCGCGATCGCTCGCGTCGTTCCGGAACTGGACTGCGGGCGCTTTCCGGTCAAGCGGATCGTGGGTGACGAGTTCATCGTGGAGGCGGACATCTTCGCCGATGGACACGATGAGCTCGCTGCCGTGCTGCGCTACCGCGGGCCAGGGGAGACCGGCTGGCGCGAGGTTCCGATGACCTTCCTCGGCAACGACCGCTGGCGAGCCAGTTTCTGTCTCACCGAACTCGGTCTCTGGGACTATACCGTCCTCGCCTGGATCGATCGTTTCGCGACCTGGCAGCGGGATCTCCGCAAGCGGGTCGAGGCGGGGCAGGACGTACGGGTCGATCTCTTGATCGGCGCAGAACTGCTGGAGTCGATCGCCAGCGCGGCGACCGACCAGGACGCTTCGTTTTTCCGCGTCGTCGCTGCACGGCTGCGCAGCGATCCGGACGCGGTCGAGCTAGCGCTGGATCCGGAGCTCGCTGCGCGGGCTCGCGCCTGCGATCCGCGAGTGTTCGCCAGCGAGTATCCGCGGGTGCTGCGCGTGATGGTCGATCGCGAGCGAGCGCGCTTCAGCACCTGGTACGAACTGTTCCCGCGTTCCTGTGCGCCGGAGCCGGGGCGCCACGGCACGTTCCGCGACTGCGAGGCCTGGCTCCCCCATATTGCCGAACTCGGCTTCGATGTCCTCTATCTCCCCCCCATCCACCCGATCGGTCGCACGCACCGCAAGGGGAAGAACAACAGTCTGGTTGCCGGACCGGACGATCCCGGCAGCCCGTGGGCGATCGGGAGCGAGGAGGGTGGGCACGATGCGATCCATCCGCAGCTCGGGACGCTGGAGGATTTCCGGCGTTTCGTGGCCCGGGGGCGTGACTTCGGGATCGAGGTTGCGCTCGATCTCGCCTTTCAGTGCTCGCCGGATCATCCCTATGTGCGCGAGCATCCTGAATGGTTCCGCCGTCGACCGGACGGAACGATTCAGTATGCCGAGAATCCGCCCAAGAAATACCAGGACATCTATCCTTTCGACTTCGAGTCGCCGGCCTGGCGAGAACTCTGGCTCGAGCTCTTGCGGATCGTCCGCTTCTGGATCGAGCAGGGGATCCGCATCTTCCGGGTCGACAACCCGCACACCAAGCCGTTCGCTTTCTGGGAGTGGCTGATCGCTGAGATCAAGCGTGACTATCCGGAGACGATTTTTCTCTCCGAGGCGTTCACGCGACCGAAAGTCATGTATCACCTGGCCAAGCTCGGCTTCACCCAGTCCTATACCTACTTCGCCTGGCGGAACACCAAGGCGGAACTGGAAGCCTACTTCACCGAGTTGACCCAGACCGAGGTACGCGAGTTCTTCCGCCCCAATCTCTGGCCCAACACACCGGATATCCTGACCGAGTACCTGCAGACCGGTGGTCGGCCAGCCTTCCTCATCCGGCTCATCCTGGCAGCGACGCTCGGCGCCAGCTACGGGATCTACGGACCACCCTACGAACTCTGCGAGGCAACGCCGCTGGCCCCGGGGAGCGAGGAGTACCTGAACTCGGAGAAGTACGAGATCCGGCATTGGCAGCTCGATTCGCCTCACTCCATCGCGCCGGTCATCGCCCGCGTTAACCGGATCCGGCGCGAGAACCCCGCACTCCAGCAGGACTGGACGCTGCGTTTTCATCCGGTGGACAACGACGAGCTGATCGCCTATTCCAAGACGAGCCCCGATCGGCAAAACGTCATCGTCACGGTCGTCAATCTCGACCCGCACCATCGTCATGGTGGTTGGGTCACGCTCGACCTGGCGGCGCTCGGTCTGGAGGCCGATACACCGTACCAGCTGCACGACTTGCTGACCGGCGAGCGGTACATCTGGCATGGGGCCCGCAACTACGTCGATCTCGATCCGCACGTCATGCCGGCGCATATTTTTGTCGTCCGTCGGCGCGTGCGCTCGGAACAGGACTTCGAGTACTACCAATGAGGTGCGTCCATGGCTGTCCGGCTGACTGAACGTCGTCGCCCTGCACCCGTGATCCAACTCGCCGACGATCCGCTCTGGTACAAGGACGCGATCATCTACGAGCTGCACGTCCGCGCCTTCTTCGACAGCAACGGTGATGGAATCGGCGATTTTCCTGGGCTCACGCAGAAACTCGACTATCTCGAAGATCTGGGAATCACGGCAGTCTGGTTGCTTCCCTTCTATCCGTCCCCGCTCCGCGACGATGGCTACGATATCGCGGACTATACCGACGTCCACCCGTCCTACGGAACCTTGCGCGACGTCAAGGAGTTCATCCGGGAGGCGCATCGGCGAGGCATCCGGGTCATCACCGAGCTGGTGCTGAACCACACCTCGGACCAGCACCCCTGGTTCCAGCGCGCGCGTCGTGCCGCGCCGGGTTCGGTCTGGCGTAACTTCTACGTCTGGAGCGATACGCCGGAAAAATACAAGGAAGCTCGCATCATCTTCAAGGATTTCGAAACCTCCAACTGGGCGTGGGATCCGGTCGCCAAGGCCTATTACTGGCACCGCTTCTACGCGCATCAGCCGGACCTCAATTACGACAATCCGGCGGTCCGACGCGCGATCCTGCGCGTCGTCGATTTCTGGATGCGGCTCGGCGTGGACGGCATGCGGCTGGATGCCGTCCCCTATCTCTACGAGCGCGAGGGGACGAACTGCGAGAATCTACCGGAAACCCACCAGTTCCTGAAGGAACTCCGGCGCTACATCGACGAGCGTTACCCGAACCGGATGCTGCTGGCCGAGGCGAACCAGTGGCCGGAGGACGCCGTCGCCTACTTCGGCAACGGTGACGAGTGTCACATGGCCTTCCATTTCCCGCTCATGCCGCGCCTCTTCATGGCGATCCGCATGGAAGATCGCTTCCCGATCGTCGACATCCTCTCTCAGACACCGCCGATTCCGGAAACAGCGCAATGGGCGCTCTTCTTGCGCAACCACGACGAGCTGACGCTCGAGATGGTGACGGACGAAGAACGCGACTATATGTATCGCGTCTATGCTCGCGACCCGGTCGCACGCATCAATCTCGGGATCCGTCGCCGCTTGGCCCCTTTGCTCGGCAACAACCGGCGACGGATCGAGCTCATGAACGGCCTGCTTTTCTCGCTCCCCGGGACGCCGGTCATCTATTACGGTGACGAGATCGGCATGGGGGACAACATCTACCTGGGCGACCGCAACGGTGTCCGTACCCCCATGCAGTGGAGCGCGGACCGCAATGCTGGTTTCTCCACCGCACCGCGCCAACGACTGTATCTCCCGGTGATCGTCGATGCCGAGTATCACTACGAAGCGGTCAACGTCGCGGCCCAGCAAGCGAACCCGCATTCGCTCCTTTGGTGGATGAAGCGTCTGATCGGGCTGCGCAAGCAGTTCAAGGCCTTCGGCCGCGGCTCCTTCGAGTTCATCCCCGTCGAGAACCGCAAGGTCCTGGCCTATGTCCGTCGGTACGAGCAGGAAACGATCCTGGTTGTCGCCAATCTCTCCCGCTTCGTCCAGTGGGCGGAATTGGACCTCTCCGCCTATCGGGGGCTGGTGCCGGTCGAGCTGTTCGGGCGCATCGAATTTCCGTTGATCGGCGACGAACCGTATCGCGTCATGCTGGGCCCGCACAGCTTCTATTGGTTCAGTCTCGAGCGACCGCGAGCTGGTGAGGAACCGGTGGAGATCACGACGAGCGAGCTTCCGCTCGTCCCGGTGCGCGAGAGCGAAGGGACCCTGGAACTGGGGAGCGGGCAGCGCGCGTTCGAGGAGATCCTGCCGCGTTACCTGCGCAAACGACGTTGGTTCGCTGGAAAGGCACGGCGGATCAAACAGGTCCGCATCAGCGAGCAGGTCCCACTGGTGACCGGGGAGTCACCAGCGACCCTGGTTCTGGTCACGGTCGAGTACACCGAGGGGGATCCGGAGCACTACGTCTTGCCGCTGGCGCTCTCCCGCGGTGAGCGAGCCAGTGAGATCGTCGAGCGCACGCCCCATGCGGTCATCGCGCGAGCGTTGGTCGAAGGGAGCGAGGCCCTGCTCGTCGATGCCCTGGCGGAGCCGGCCTGCGTGCGGAGTCTGATCGAGCAGATCGGTCGTCGGCGCCGCTTCCGCGGCGAGCACGGCGTCATCGCGAGCCAGCCGACTGCCGCCTTCCGCCGCCTGGTTCGACCCGATGCGCCACTCCCGGAGCCGGTACTCAGTCGCGCCGAGCAGAGCAATACAACTGTCATCTTTCCGGATCGTGTGCTCTTCAAGCTGTATCGGCAGGTCGAACCGGGGCCGAATCCGGAGCTGGAGATGGAGCGCGTACTCAGCGAACGACTCGGCTTCCCACACGTGCCGCCGTTGGCCGGAAGCCTGGAGTACCAGCCAGCGCACGGTGAGCCGATGACACTGGGGATCGTGCTCGGCTACGTGCCGAACGAAGGGGATGCCTGGCAGTACACGCTGGACGAACTGGCCGGTTTCCTCGAGCGGGCCCTGGCCTACAGCGAGGATCCTCCCTCGCTCCGGCTCGAGGTCGAGTCGCTCCTCGATCTGGCTGGCCAGACCCCACCGACGATGGTCTACGAGCTCATCGACACCTACGTGGAAGCCGTGCGCTTGCTCGGCCAGCGGACGGGGGAGCTGCACCGTGCACTGGCCAGCGTGACCGACGACCCGGCCTTCGCGCCGGAACCGTTCTCCATGCTCTACCAGCGCTCGCTCTATCAAGCGATGCGCAGCCACCTGCTGCAGACGCTCGCTTTGCTGCGCCAGCAGCTCGCGAGTCTCCCGGTTTCTACCCGCGAGCAAGCGGATGCGGTGCTCCAGCGCGAGCGCGAGATCGTGCAGGTCTACCAGAAGCTCCTCCAAAAGCTCTTGCCCGCGCAGCGGACCCGCTGTCACGGCGACTATCACCTCGGGCAGGTGCTCTATACCGGCCGGGACTTCGTCATCATCGATTTCGAGGGAGAGCCAGCGCGCCCGCTCAGCGAGCGGCGACTGAAGCGCTCGCCGTTGCTCGACGTGGCGGGGATGCTCCGCTCCTTCCACTACGCGGCCTCGGCAACGCTGCTCGAGCAGCAGCAACGTGGCTTGCTGTCCGATCTCGCTCGGGCGGAGGCCTGGCTGCGCTTCTGGTACGGCTGGGTCTCGGCGGTCTTTCTGCAAGGCTACCTGGAAGTGGTGGGCTCGACGGCACTCGTCCCGAGCGATTCCAAGGACCTGGGGACGCTGCTCGAGGCGTACCTCATGGACAAGGCGATCTACGAGATCCGCTACGAGCTCGGCCATCGCCCCGACTGGCTGGCGATCCCGCTGGGCGGTGTCCTCGAGCTGCTGCGGGCGCGGGAGGGGAGCGCATGACGACGCGCCAGGCCTTGCGCCAGCTGGCGCGCGAGGCGGGTATCCAGTTGGCGTATCTCGATCTCGCTGGACAGCGTCAGGTGGCGAGCGATGCGGCCCTGCTCGCTGTTCTGCGCGCGCTCGGTTTTCCCATCGGTACGCCGGAGGAGGCACCAGCCTTGCTCGCGGAGTGGCGGCAGGTACGGCTGGCTCGTCGGTGCGAGCCGGTCCAGGTGTGGCGAGCCGACCGCGGTACGCCGCGGCTCCAGCTCGTGCTTCCCGCGTTCCAGGAAGGGCGTTTCGAACTCGTCGTCCAGCGCGAAGATGGAGCGGTGCTGGAACTGCTACCAGCTGAGCGACGCTGGTCGCAGCACCAGGTCGGGCAGTCCGGCACCCCCGAGCTGCCTGGCTATCGGGTGGAACTCGCCCTCCCGTACGAATTCCCTCTCGGCTACCATGAGATGGTGATTCGTTGTCCGGATGGCCAGGAGGCGCGGACGCTGCTCATCGTCCGTCCACCGACGGTGGCGCTGCCTCGCGCGGTCGGAATCGAACGGACCTGGGGAAACTTTCTGCCGCTCTATGCGCTCTGGCGCGACGAGCCGGGTGACGGCGCGACCTACACGAGACTCGACGAACTCGTCGCCTGGACGCGCGAACGCGGTGGGGAATTCGTCGGAACGCTCCCGCTGCTCCCGACCTTCCTGGGCGAGCACCCTTACGACCCGAGTCCCTATGCACCGGTCAGTCGTCTCTTCTGGAGCGAGTTCTTCGTCGATCCAGGCTGGTCTCCTTTTCCCGAGCTGGTGAGGGCGAGCCCGTTGGTCGTGTCTCCGGATGAGCAGGGGAATCGGTTCGTCGATTACCGGGCGACCTGGCGGGAGCGCTTCCAGATGCTGGCCGTACTGGCGCGGGAGGTCGCTCGGCACGAGCGGGCACGGAGCGAGGTGGAAGCGTGGCTGGCCCAGCGGCCGCTGGTATCGGACTACGCCAGATTCCGCGCGGCGGTTGACCAGGGTGAGCGCCTGCCCCCGCCTCGCCAGTACCGCGAGCAGGACCAGGGTCTGGATGAGGCCGCGTGGATCTATGTGGTCGCCCAGTGGCTGGCGGACCAGCAGCTGGCTGCCGTGGGGAAGGAGAGACTCTACCTCGATCTCCCGCTCGGCGTGCACCCGGAAGGGTTCGATGTGTGGTATTGGCCGGAACTCTTCGCTCAGGGGGCCAGCGCTGGTGCTCCGCCCGATCCCTTCTTCGCTGAGGGGCAAGTGTGGGGCTTCCCGCCGCCGCATCCGGAGCGGATGCGGGAGGACGGCTATCGCTACCTGCGAGCGGTGCTGGCACATCACCTGCGGGCAGCGCGCCTACTTCGGATCGATCACGTGATGGGTTTCCATCGACTCTACTGGGTGCCGGCCGGAGCGAGCGGGCGCGAAGGGGTCTACGTCCGGTATCCGGCCGAGGAGTTCTACGCCGTCCTGGCGATCGAAAGCCAGCGTGCCGGTTGTGCCGTCGTCGGGGAAGATTTGGGCACGGTGCCGCGGGCGGTTCGCCAGGCGATGCGGCGCAATGGCTTGCTCCGCATGTACGTACTGCCGTTCGAGCGCCGGGACGGTCAGTTCACCGAGCCGGCGCCCGACGTCGTGGCGAGTCTGGTAACTCATGATCTGCCACCGTTCGTCGCCCTCTGGGATGAGTGGGGGCCGGGTATTCAGGAAGCAGTGCTCGGCTGGCTGGCCGAGCGTGGTTCGCTACCCGAGTCGGAACGCGATCGCCGAGCAGCGGTTTTGCTCGGCGTGCTCCACTTTCTGGCGGAGAGCCCGGCGGCGGTCGTGGTGGTCAACGTGGAAGACCTCTGGTTCGAGCGGGAGCCGCAGAACCGGCCCGGAACGGGGCTGGAAATGCCGAACTGGCGCCGCCTGGCCCGCGTCGGCTTGGCGAGCTTCACTCGTGATCCGTTCGTCACGCGTGCGCTCGCCATCGTCGAGACGGCACGGAAGGGAGGAGGGGAATGACTGGTCGGTCAGTAGGCCCGGCGTGCCATGATCGCTCGCTGCTGACGGAGCACGATGTCTACTTGTTCAGCGAAGGGACATGGCTCCGTGCCTACGAGAAAATGGGCGCTCATCCCTGCGTGCTGGATGGCGAGGAAGGAGTCTACTTCGCGGTCTGGGCACCGAATGCCGAGCGCGTCTCCGTGGTGGGCGACTTCAACGATTGGACACCGGGCAAGCATCCGCTCTGTCCTCGGGGCTCTTCCGGTATCTGGGAGGGGTTCATCCCAGGACTCGGCCCGGGAGCCCGCTACAAGTATCACCTCGTTTCTCGCTATCATGGCTACCAAGTTTTCAAGGCGGATCCTTACGGTTTCCGACATGAATGTCCACCCGGTACTGCCTCGATCGTCTGGGATCTCACCTACGAGTGGCAGGACGGCGACTGGATGCGACGGCGCGGGCGAGCCAATGCCCTGGATGCGCCGATGCAGATCTACGAGGTGCACCTCGGGTCCTGGATGCGGGTCCCGGAAGAAGGGAACCGCTGGCTGACGTACCGGGAAATCGCTCCCAAGCTCGCGGAGCACGTGCAGCGCATGGGTTTCACGCATGTCGAGTTCTTGCCGGTCATGGAGCATCCCTTCTACGGTTCTTGGGGTTACCAGATCACCGGTTACTTCGCACCGACTGCGCGCTACGGCACACCTCAGGATTTCATGGCGCTCGTCGATGCGCTGCACCAGCAGGGAATCGGGGTGATCCTGGACTGGGTCCCCTCCCACTTTCCCACTGACGAGCACGGGCTCGTCTTCTTCGACGGGACCCACCTCTACGAGCACGCTGACCCGCGCAAGGGATTCCATCCGGACTGGCACACCGCGATCTTCAACTACGGGCGCAACGAAGTACGCACGTTCCTCTTGTCCAGCGCGATGTTTTGGCTGGACCGCTACCACGCTGACGGGCTGCGCGTCGATGCGGTGGCCTCCATGCTCTATCTCGATTACTCGCGCGGCCCGGGGGAGTGGATTCCCAACGAGTACGGTGGGCGCGAGAACCTGGAAGCGATCGCCTTCCTGCGCCGCCTGAACGAGGAGATTTACCGGTACTATCCAGATGTCCAGACGATCGCCGAGGAATCGACTGCCTGGCCGATGGTCTCCCGGCCGACCTACCTCGGTGGGCTGGGCTTCGGGCTGAAATGGGACATGGGATGGATGCACGATACGTTGCTCTACTTCAGCCGCGACCCGATCTATCGAAAATACCACCATCACGAACTCACGTTCCGTATGCTCTATGCCTTTACGGAGAACTTCGTGCTTCCCCTCTCGCACGACGAGGTGGTGCACGGGAAGGGCTCACTCATCGCCAAGATGCCTGGTGACGATTGGCAGAAATTCGCCAACCTGCGACTGCTTTACGGCTACCAGTACACCCAGCCTGGCAAGAAGCTCCTTTTCATGGGAGCGGAGTTGGCCCAGTGGCGGGAGTGGGATCACGAGACGAGTCTCGACTGGCATCTCCTGGAGTACGCGCCTCATCGTGGGGTCCAACGGTGGCTGGCTGATCTGAACCGACTCGCGTGCCGCGAACCCGCGCTCCACGAGCGCGATGTGTGGCCTGACGGATTCGAGTGGATCGACTGTAACGATGCCGAAAACAGCGTTCTCGTTTACTTGCGGAAGAGCTGCGACCCAGCGGACACCCTGCTGATCGTCTGCAATTTCACCCCCGTGCCGCGACAGAACTACCGTGTCGGTGCTCCGGCTCCCGGATTCTGGCGCGAGTTGCTCAACAGCGATGCCCGCGAGTACGGGGGGAGTGGCTGGGGCAATCTGGGTGGTGTGGAGACTGTGCCGGTTCCCTGGCATGGCCGACCGTACTCGCTCGTCCTCACCCTGCCGCCGCTCGCGATCCTGATCTTCAAGCGTGCGACCGAGGGGAGCGTCCGGTGAGGTACGTCTGCATTCATGGCCACTTCTATCAACCACCCCGGGAAAATCCCTGGCTGGAGGTGGTCGAACTCGAGGACAGCGCGTATCCGTATCACGATTGGAACGAGCGGATCACTGCCGAGTGTTATGGCCCTAACGCGTGGTCGCGGATCCTCGATGCACGTGGCCGGATCACGCGCATCGTCAACAACTATGCCTGGATCAGTTTCGACTTCGGCCCGACGCTCCTCTGGTGGCTCGAGCAGGCGGCTCCCGAGGTCTACCAGGCGATTTTGGAGGCAGACCGACAGGGGCGCCAGCGGTTCGGTGGGCATGGCCCAGCCATCGCGCACCCCTATCATCACGTCATCTTGCCCCTGGCGAACGAGCGCGATCGGCGCACTGAGCTGCTCTGGGGTATCCGAGACTTCACGTACCGTTTCGGGCGACGTCCGGAAGGGATATGGTTGCCCGAAACGGCGGTCGACCTCGCGACCCTGGAAGTCGTCGCGGAGTTAGGCATCACGTTCACCATCCTGGCACCGCACCAGGCGGCTGCAGTGCGACCGCCCGGGTTCTCCGGCTGGCAAGACGTGTCCGGCGGGCGTGTGGAAACGACACGACCCTACCGCGTGACGCTCCCGTCTGGCCGTGAGTTGGTCGTCTTTTTCTATGACGGTGCGATCGCTCGCGATGTCGCCTTCGGTGACCTGCTCCAGGACGGGCGGCGGCTGGCGGCCCGCTTGTTGGCAGCAGCGAGCGATACGGTCGATCGCCTCGCGCATATCGCGACCGATGGCGAAACCTATGGTCACCATCACCGGTTCGGTGACATGGCGCTGGCGGCGGCGATCGCGGCGCTGCGGGCCGAGCGCGATGCGCGAGTCGTGACGTACGGTGCCTATCTGGCCGCGCACCCGGCGACGTGGGAAGCGCAGATCGTCGAGGAGACCTCGTGGAGCTGTGCCCACGGGATCGAGCGCTGGCGCAGCAACTGTGGCTGCCAGACCGGTGCTCATCCCGGCTGGACGCAGGAATGGCGCGCGCCGCTGCGGGCTGCGCTCGATTGGCTGCGCGATACCATCGCGCCGCTGTACGAACGGCACCTGGGGGCGCTGCTCCGCGATCCCTGGGCTGCCCGCGACGATTACATCGAAGTCGTGCTCGACCGCTCCCCGGACAACGTCCGGCGCTTCTTGGAGCGCTGGCAGGTGCGCGCGCTCCAGCCGGAAGAACAGGTTCGCGTTCTGGAAGCTTTGGAACTCCAGCGGCACGCGCTCCGCATGTACAGCAGCGATGCCTGGTTTTTCGACGAACTGTCCGGCTTGGAGACAGTCCAAGCCTTGCAGTCGGCAGCGCGCGCTCTTCAGATCGCCGAGGAACTCTTTCAGGTTCCGCTCGAGCAGGAGTTTGTCGAGCGGCTGGCACAGGCTCCCAGCAATCTCCCGCAATACCAGAATGGCCGCGGTGTCTGGGAGCGACTGGTGCGTCCAGCCCGAGTCGAGCTGGCCAACGTGGCAGCGCACTATGCCTTGAGCGCGCTCTTCGAGGAGTATCCGGAGCGAGCTGCCATCGGCTGCTATGAGGTAGAGCGCCTGGAGGGAACCGCTCAACGCGCGGGGCGAGCGCATCTCTACGTGGCGCGAGTCCGCGTCCGCTCCAGCTTGACGGGGCGGCAGCAGGCCTTCGTGACAGCAGCGCTGCACCTCGGTGAGCACAACCTGGTCGGTGGGGTCGAACCGGACGGTACGCCGGAACGCTACCGACAGGTCCTCGCTGCGGTGAACGAACCGTTCGCTCGCGCTGATCTGGCAGAGACGGTTCGGGCACTCGATCGCGCCTTCGGCCGCGCCGAGTACTCGCTCCGGTCCTTGTTCAAGGACGAGCAACGCAAGCTGGTCGACATCATCTTGACCGCGACGCTTGCCGAGGCCGAAGAGCTCTATCGGCACTTGTACGAGGACAGCCAGCCGCTGATGCGGTTCCTCAGCGAACTCGGCGTTCCCATCCCCCGCGCTTTCCTGACTGCTGCCGAGGTGACGGTCAACGCCGATCTCCGGCATACGCTGGCCGAACCGCGACCGTCGATCGAGCGGCTCGAGCAGTTATTCCGAGAAGCTGAAACCTGGCAGCTCGATCTCGATCACCCGGGGCTGGCCTATGCCGTCCAGGAGGCGATGGAGACGCTGGCGACCGAGTGGCGCGCGAACCCCCGGGACGTCGCTCTCATGGAGACACTCGCTGGCCTGGCTCGCGTGGCGGCGCATATCCGGGAGCCGATCAACACCTGGCGCGTCCAGAATATCGCGTACGAGCTACTGCTCCGGGAGTTCCCGGGACAACGCGTCCGAGCCGAAACAGGCGACGCGGTTGCCCAGAACTGGTTGACCTGGTTCCGAGCGCTGTGCGACGTTCTCTGGATCGCGGTGGACGGCGGCGAGAGCGGGATCAGCGCAGCCTGAGGAGACGATGCCAGGCGAAACGACGGCGCTGGTCTTCGGCGCGGCGAACGGCCTCCGCATGGGCGCGATCGGCGAGGGTGTCGTCGAGCGGCGGGAGCTCACCCGACCAGCCGTGCAGTTCGAGGGCACGCGCGATCAGGTAATCGGCGAGACGAGGGTTCTTGGGGAGCAGCGGGCCGTGGAGATACGTGCCGATCGCGTGCCGATAGCGACAGCCCTCGCTTCCGTCTCGCCCGTTGTTTCCCCAGCCGATGCGGACGCGGCCGAGCGGGCGAGCGCTAAGCCCGAGGAACGTTTGCCCGCTGTGGTTCTCGAAGCCGACCAGTTCGCCGAACTCGTCCGAGTCCACGACGATGTTCCCGATCATGCGCCGCGACCCGGCGATCGTCCAGGCATCGAAGAGACCGAGACCTGGGAGTTCGGGGCCACCATGCGGCCGATAGAAGTGTCCGAGGAGTTGGTAGCCGCCGCAGACGGCCAGGAGCGGAACTCCGCGTTCGATCTCCGCCCGCAGCGTTTCGCCTTTGGGCCCAGCGAGGTCGCGCGCGGCGGCGATCTGTTCGCGGTCTTGGCCTCCGCCCCAGAAGAAAAGATCGCAGCGACCCGGCTCGAGCGGATCGCCCACACCGATCTCCAGCACGTCGACCGCGATGCCGCGCCGACGGCAGCGTTCCACGAGCGTGACGATGTTCCCGCGATCACCGTAGATGTTCATGGTCCGTGCGTAGAGCCAGCCGATCGTCAGGTGCATCGGTCGCTCCCTCACTGGCGCCAGAACTCGCGAGCCAGCCCCCGTCGGGCGAGTTCCCGCCGCAGTTCGAGCAGCGCGGTGTAGGTCGCCAGGACCCAGCCGCCACTGCCGGGTGGAAGCGTTTCCACCCAGCGATCCAGCGCGGTCGCGACGCCAGCGAACTGGTGTGCTGGCGCGATCCCAGCATAGGCGAGCCGGAGCGCCATCTCTGCGCTGCGGATGCCTCCGGTACTGACTGGTGCGCTGAGTGCCTGCAAAGGTTCGAGATCGACGTCCCAGAGCCAGGAAACGTCTCGCCCATCCGCGTCCAGATCGTTGATCAGGATGAGGACCGGCTGCGGCTGGGCAGCACCGGCGATCAGGCGGATCGCCTCGTTGAAGCCGGTCGGATTCTTGACGAGCAGCAGGGTGACGGTTCGTCCCGCGAGTTCGACGCGCTCTTGTCGGCCAAAAGCTGCCGTCACTCCCGCGAGCCCCGCGGCGAGTTGCTCGGGTGCGAGCCCCAAAGCCAGACTCGCCGTGGCCGCGGCCAGCACGTTGTAGGCGTTGTACACGCCAGTGAGCTGGCTCTGGAGGACGAGTTCCCGCTCGTCGGACACCGCTTCGACCGCGAGTAGCCCGTGCTCCGTTCGCACACAGCGACCCGCAACAGTCAGTGGGGGACGAGCGAACGGACAAGCCGTACAGCGGTAGGCACCGAGATGGCCGAGAAAAACCTGCTCGTACGCGAGCGGAGCACCGCACCGCGGGCAAGAGCGCCAGTCGGCAGCATGCGGCAGGGCAGGCAGGGCGATACGGGGGTCAGCGAGCCCGAAGGTCCAGCGCCGATCCGCGAACCGTTCGGTCAGCGCAGCGAGGATCGGGTCATCGGCATCGACCACGAGGAGCGTCTCCAGTGGAAGCGAGTCCAGGGCGCGCTCCCAGACGCGGACGATCGTTTCCAGTTCACCGTACCGGTCGAGTTGGTCGCGGAACAGGTTGAGCAGGACGAGCAGGCGAGGACGCAGCGCCTGGGCGATCTCCGGAAGGGCGAACTCGTCGACCTCGAAGATGCCTAGGTCACGGTGGACCGTGCCTGACCAGTCGATCGTTTCCAGCAACGTGGCAGCGATGCCACGCGGCAGGTTGCTCCCCGACCGGTTGTGCACGATCGTCACGCCGGCCGATTCGAGTGTTCCAGCCAGGAGCCGCGCAGTCGTCGTCTTTCCGTTGGTTCCCGCGATGAGGACTGCCCCCTGCGGAAGCGCACGACCTGCCGTCGTCAGGAAGTCCGGCGCAATGCGGAGTGCGAGCAATCCCGGAAGCGCCGTGCCACCGCCGAGCCGCAGGCGGCGAGTTACCTGGACCGTCAGCCGACCGGCTGCGATGGCGAGCAGCGTCGAAACGTTCATGCCTCCAGTCTACTGGGTCGCACTGCTCACCAGCACGCTGGCTGTGCGGAGCGATGGGATATCGACGAGCTGTCGGACGGTCAAGCGCAGCTCGTCGTCAGCGACCTGGCGCGAGCCGCCGATCACCACACCGATGACGAGACCTGGCGGAATGCCGGCGGTGCGTCCCGACGTGACGACGAGTTCGCCGTTTCGATACGGCGTGTCCGGAGGAAGGTGCCGGAGAATCAGCAAACCGCTTCCTCGCCAGCCCTGGCCATAGACGATCCCTTCGGCGCCCGATTCCGAGAGTTGCGCGCCGAGCTGGATGGAGGGGTCGGTCACCGCGGTCACCTGGGAGCGGTCAGGCTCGACCCGTGTCACGATGCCCACGAGGACGTTGGGATCCAGCACTGCCATACCGATGCGGATTCCTGCCTCGCTGCCTCGATCGATGACGAAGACCCGTTGTGGTCGTTCCGGATCGAATCCGATGATGCGTGCCGGGACGAGCTGGAGTCCAGGATGCTCTTGCTGAAAACGCAACTGGGCGCGCAGCTGGTCGAGTTCCTGCTGCGCTTGTCGCAGGCGGGCGACCTCGGCGAGGAGCGCGTTTCGCTCCGCGCGCAAGCGCTCGACTTCCGCACGGAGTTCGCGCTCGGAGCTTGTGGCGGGAACAGGAAGGGACGCGAAGACTGGTGCGATGCCGCGCTGGACATCCGTGACCAGGCCGGTCAGCGGAGCGGTGATCCCGCCCAGTCGCTGCTGGCGGTCGAGAACCACGAGCACCGTGCTGGCCAGGAGGAGGATCACGATGAAGAGCGTCGTGCGCTTGAGCGTGAGCGGCATGCCTCATCCGTGTCAGGTCGTCGAGCTCGAAGCAGCCGGTACGCGTCGTTGTTGCGTCCCTTGCAGAGCGCGCTGGTAGAGGTGGAGCGCTTCCGCGACGCGGCCCGTGCCGCGAGCGACACAGGTCAGCGGGTCGTCGGCGAGGTAGACCGGGATCCGGAGTTCAGCCTGGAGACGCTTGTCCAGGCCCATGAGGAGTGCCCCGCCGCCCGCGAGCACGATCCCTCGCTCCATGATGTCAGCCAGGAGTTCCGGTGGCGTCTCTTCGACGCAGGAGCGGACCGCCTCGATGATCTGATTGACTGGTCCGGCGATCGCTTCGCGGATCTCGACCGAACTCACTTCGACCGCTTTGGGCAGGCCAGTGAGCACGTCCCGCCCCCGCAAGACGACCCGCCGTTCTTCCTCGAGCGGGTAGGCGGAGCCGGCGGCGATCTTGGCGTTCTCGGCGGTCCGCTCACCGATGATCAGGTTATGGTCACGTCGTGCCCACTGGACGATCGCCTCGTCGATCTCGTCTCCTGCCACGCGGATGGAGCGATTGACGACGATGCCACCCAGCGAGATGACCGCGACCTCGGTCGTCCCACCGCCGATATCGACTATCATGCTGCCGACCGGCTCGTTGATGGGAAGACCGGCGCCGATGGCAGCCGCCATCGGCTCCTCGATCGTGTACGCCTCCCGAGCGCCGGCACTGAGTGCGGCATCCTTAGCAGCACGCTTTTCCACTTCGGTGACGCCGGAGGGGATACCGATGACGACCCGTGGATGGGGAGTCAGGAGTTGCTGCGCGTGGACCTTCCGGATGAAATAGTGCAGCATGATCTCCACGGTATCGAAGTCGGCGATGACCCCGTCCTTGAGCGGACGGACGGCGACGATCGTATCCGGTGTTTTGCCGACCATCGCCTTGGCTTCGACGCCGACAGCCAGTACCCGCCGCGTCTTCTTATCGACCGCGACAACGGATGGCTCGGAGATGACGATACCCTTGCCGCGCACGTAGACGAGCGTGTTCGCCGTGCCCAGGTCGATACCGAGGTCGCGGCTGAACAACCCGAACAGTGCGCTGAGTGGTCGAATCATGGTCGTGCCCTTCCTCTCACCGGCCTCATCCCAGGTAGAGCGCCGGGTCCTGGTAGACGCCGTTGTACATGATGATGAAGTGGACATGCGGGCCGGTCGAGTAGCCGGTGCTCCCCATCGGGCCGATGTACTGTCCCTGGTTGACCCACTGTCCGACCTGCACTGGTGGTGGTTCGGCCATGTGCCCGTACCAGGTCACGAAGCCGTTTCCGTGATCGATCGCAACGGCGTACCCGAGCCCGTAGTTGTTCCACCCGCTGAAAATGACCGTTCCGCTGTCAGCCGCCACGATCGGTGTGTACATGTTGTTGGCGATGTCCCACCCGTTATGCCGGGCATGGAAGTACTGCGTGATGACCCCGGTCGTCGGCCAGATGAAGGAGCCACGGGGTGCTTGGCGCTGAGCGGGTGGATTGCTCGGCGCTGATGCCCGTGGGGCGGGAGGCGGCGGTGGTGGCGGCGGTGGCGGGGGTGGCTCACCGCCCGGGATCATCACGAGCTGGCCGATGCGCAGGACGCCGTTCGGCCCGATCCCGTTCATCGGGTAGTTGCGGATCGCGTCCGGCTCGACTCCCCAGTACTTGGCCAAGGATTCGATCGTGTCGCCTTCCTTGACTTTGACCATGACTCCGTCGGTCGGCAAGATCGCCAGCTGCTGGCCGGGATAGATCAGTTCAGGATCAGGCAAGGAGTTCGCCCAGGTGATCGTCTGCACCTTGAGACCGAAGCGCTGGGCGATCTTCCAGAGCGTATCCCCTTCCTGGACGGTGTACATGACCACGCGGTCGCGTTGGGGCATCTTGCCGCCCGGTACCATGATCAGGCGATTCGGCACCAGATCGGTGTCACGCTGCACGCCGTTGGGCTCGTAGCCGGTGATCGCGTCGGGTTGCACACCGTAGCGTGCCGCGATCGCCTCGATCGTGTCGCCCTCGCGCACCAGGTGCAGCATGCCATCGACCGGTGGAACGCGGAGCTGCAGCCCAGCCGGTAACGGTGCTCCAGGATCGAGGAGATTGTTCGCCCAGAGCAGCGTCTCGATGCTCCGGCCAGTCGCTCGCGCCACATCGTAGATCGTTTCTCCCGCTGCCGTCACATAGGTATCGAGCACGAGGACATCTGGCTTGACAGCGAGCCCACCCGTCGCCAGATAACCGATGCGCGGATCGCTCACCGTCAGATCGGGAACGCTCGCGACCGGTTGGCCCTGCGCGCCGGGCAGGACGTCCTGGATCACCGTGATCTGGTCGGTTCCAGCTGCGACACGGATCGGCACGGGGCGTCGCCAGAATCCTCCGCCGATCGCAACTGTGGCGACGCAGACGACGACCGCGAGGTGGAGGCACCAGCGTCCGATCGTGCGATTCGTCCACCGGCGCTGGAGCCGCTGCTCCGTTCGTTTCGGTGCATGCAGGAGAGGTCGTGGCGGTTTGGGAGGGGCGACGACGGTGCCGTTCGCACTGCCCGCGAACACACCATTGCTCCGTGCAGCGAGCCGCTCGTGCACTGCGTCGGTCGATTCGATCGCGGGGTACCCGTTCCGATGCCCATTCGCTGGTTCGCGCGCGGCGTCCAGCTCAGGCGTCCAGCCGAAGCGCACCTCTCGGGTGGCGGACGGCTCACGATACTCCTCGCTCGGCGGGTTGGTCGGCATCGTCCCTATCCGGCTTCCCTTCCCTCAGCGGCTCGTCGATTCGCTCGTCGTGATGCCGAACTCGCCGATTACCCGATCCTCACGCGCAGGATAACATGTCCGGTGGCATCCGTCAAATCCAGGGCGGCAATTTCGGCGGTTTTCTGCCTCACCGGAAGGTCCCGAATTCCCGCCTTCACGGATCGTTCACTGTACGGTACGATGACAGAAGACAGTGGATGAGGGCGCTCAGTGATGGAAGAGACCCGAACCAGAACAGCGCAGGGGCTGACGACTCTGCCGACCGAAACCGTGCATGCCATCGTGAATCCGGTGGCAGGAAGCGGTCGTCCGGCTCGTGCCTGGCCGGCGGTGCGTCGTCGCTTGGAGTCGCTCGGTCTGCGCGTGGAGGAAGTGCACACGACCGAGCCGGGGGCGGGGATCGCTCTGGCTCGGCAACTGGTCGAACGTGGCGCCCGAGAACTCCTGGTCATCGGTGGCGATGGCACAGTGAACGAGGTCGTCAATGGCTGTGTGGATGCGCAGGGACAACCGATCGGCCCGGTGACGATCACCATCGTGCCGTGCGGGACGGGGCGCGATTTTCCACGGCTCTTCGGTATCGTTCGCCCGGAACAGGCGGTCGATCTCCTGCGCTACGGGCAGCGCTGCCGCGTCGATATCGGCGCGATCCGCTTTCGCGCCTGCGATGGCTCCTCCCGTCAGCGCTACTTCGTCAACATGGCGGATATCGGGCTCGGGGCGGAGACGGCGGCCTGGGTCAGCCAGTCGACCAAGCAACTCGGTGGGTTCCTCGCTTATCTGGTTGGCGCGATGCGGACGATTCTCCGTCATCGACCGGCCGAACTCGCGATCGAGATCGAGGGCACGACAGTGTTTCGCGGCCCAGCGCTCATGGTCGCGCTGGCCAACGGCCGCTTCCATGCCGGTGGCATGCGGATCGCACCGATGGCGTCGGTGACGGACGGGAAGCTGGAAGTCTTCGCCTTGCGTCACGTCTCGCGATTCGCCCTGCTCGGTTCCCTGCTTCCGGCGGTCTATCGAGGGACGCACCTTGCTCATCCAGCCGTCGAGCATTGGACCGCTCGTCGCGTCACGGTGCGCAGTGTCGAGCCTGTGCGGATCGAAACGGATGGTGAGGTGGTGGGGACGACAGATATCGAGGCGTGGGTCGCCCCCAAGGCGTTGTCTCTGCGCGTGCCGCGTGGCGCCTGCGACGGTTCTGCTTGACCCCGCGATAACTCCTCTGCCACAATCGGGCGATGGGGTATGGCCCGACACGAGAACAGTCGAGGAGAACGACGCGAACGATGACGACAGAGCAAAAGATGTACAACCAGGTCGAGGCGCTCGCCGAGGCATTGCGTCTTCTTTCCGAAGAGCCGGAAAGCGGCACGTTTACCATCTATGGGGAACCGCCAACTCCGCGCCTGCGCTGGTTTGTCGAGGGTCTGCGGCAGGAACTGGAGCGGCACGGTCACATCTACCATGAGCAGCCGATTCCCGATATCCGGCTCGTGCTCAGCGTCTTCCAGCATGATCGGCCGCGCCGTTATCGCCGCAAAGCGCAGGCGACGTTCGTCGTCGGCATTACCGAGCTCCCGGAGCGTCCGGCGGACGTCCTGAGCGCTTGCTATCCTTTCCTGCTCTACGCGCTCGCGAACCTCGTGCTCATCTTGGTTCCGGGGCCGGAAGGACCAGAGGCGCATTTCGTCACCCTGGAGCGCGGTCATTACGGTATCCCCTATCAAGAAGGCGAGGACGCTCAGTTTTTCGCGACGATCTACGAGCGCTTGCATCCCCTGGCGGCATCGCATCTCGTCATCAACAACGTGTTCCGCACCGACCTCGAGCCGGAACTCTGGAACGGTGACGAGATCACGGAGCAGATCTCGCGGGCCGGGAAGCGTCTGGAAGCGATGAACCTGCTCCCCGCACCGTTTCCCGTTCACGAACTCCTGAGCGAGGATGACTTGCGGCACGTCAAGCGCCTGTACGGCCTCGGCGGGCTGAGCTACGGCAACTTGAGCGCCCGCAAGGATCGGCACCGCTTCTGGATGAGCGCCAGTGGCGTGAACAAGGCGCAGCTCGAGGTCATCGGCCGGGACATCCTGCTGGTCAGCGGGTTCGATCCCACTATTCCTGCCATCGTGTTGAGCGTCCCGCCCAACGTCGAACCGCGTCGGGTTTCGGTCGATGCGATCGAGCACTGGATGATCTACCAGCAACATCCGGACATCGGTGCGATCGTCCATGTCCATGCCTGGATGGATGGTATCCGCTCGACCGAGATCAATTACCCGTGCGGGACGCTGGAGCTGGCACTGGCGGTCTCCAACGTGCTCGCCCAGGAGCCTGATCCGACGCGAGCGGTGATCGGCCTCAAGAATCACGGGGTGACGATCACCGGGCGGAGCATGGACGAGATCCTGGAGCGCATCGATGGGAAGCTGATCCCGCAAGTCCCGATGGCCTGATCGCAGCGAGCGCAACCTACTGGGGATGTCGTCTCGGGTCGGTTGCGCTCGAGCGGTGATCCCCTCAGACTCGGTTGCCGCCGGGAAAGGCGAAGACGGCCTTGATGACGCCGTTCGCCCCTTTGCCAGTCACCGTCGCCAGCGCTTCCCGGTACTCGGCGAGTGCGAAGCGATGGGTGACGAGCCAGCCCAACTCGACGCGACGCTCGGCCATCAGCCGCACTCCATGGGCGATGCTCGAGGCACGGATGCCGTCCAGTTCTTCCTCCGCATAGGCCATCGACCCACGGATCTCGACCTCGCGCAGCCAGATCGGCGTCCAGTCCACGTTGCGTGGGTCGCTGGCCAGACCGACGAGGACCACGCGCCCGCCAGCCCGCGTGAGCGTGAGCGCGTCGTGGACGGACCGACTGGAACCCACACAGTCGAATACCTGGTCGACCCCACCCTGGACCAACCAGCGACCGAAACGTGCACGCAGGACACGCGCACCCGTGAGGCGCGCGATCTCGCGATAGAGTGCCGGGCCTGTCCGCCCCAGGAGAACGAGATCGGCTCCGAGTCGCTCGGCAGCTCGGGCTTGGAACGGATACTTTGCCGTCACCAGGATGCGGGCTTGCGATCCGATCGCTCGCAGTGCGGCGATCGTCAGGAGTCCGATGATGCCAGCACCGAGGACGAGAACGGTCGCTGTGTCGGGAGGTCGGTTTTGGAGCACTGCATGGAGCGCGACACCGAACGGCTCGGCCAACACGGCTTCCTCGTCTGTCAGCTGGTCAGGGATCGGGATCAGCTGTGCTCGGTGAGCGACGAAACTGGCGCTCCAGCCTCCACCCGTGTCGCGGCAGAAGCCGATCATGATACCGGGCGCGATCGTGCCTTCGCGGAAGCGGAGACAGCGGTTCGGGAGACCACGCGCGCACTCGCTACATGGTTCCCGAAAACCGCGTGCGGCACACGCGAGCAGCGGGTTGACCGTGACGCGTTGCCCGACCCGAAAGCCATCCACTGCTGAGCCGAGCTCGCTGATCTGTCCGGTTACCTCATGGCCGAGCGTGAAAGGGAAAGAGACCAGCGGCGAGGTGGTCGGGCTGGCGTGCAGGGTGATCAGTCCGACGTCGCTTCCACAAATCCCACTGTAGCGCGTGGTGATCCTGACCCATTCTGGTGTCGGCAGGCGGGGCTCGGGGACGTCGCGTAACTGGAGAAGCCCGAGGCCGTTCCAGTACGCTACAGGTTGCCAGCGACCGACCGCCTTGGCCAAGAGATAGCGCGGTACACTCTCCACGATCTGGAGCGCGAGCATCGATCCTCCCTTACGCACGGGCCGGGCCGGAGACGATGCGGCCTGGCATGGCTCCGGTGTGGATACCGTCGCGGAGCACGCAGACGCCGTTGACCCAAACGGAGCGGATTCCGGTTGCAAGCTGGTGCGGATCCTCGAACGTGGCTCGATCAGCGACCGACTCGGGATCGAAAACGACGAGGTCGGCGAAGAAGCCGGGGCGCACCTGTCCGCGGTCGCGGATTCCCAGCCGGTCTGCCACTGCCGAGGTCATCTTGCGGATCGCCTCTTCCAGTGTCAGGTCGCGCAGTTCCCGCACGAAGCGGGCCAGGACGCGGGGGTAGGTGCCGTAGGCGCGCGGATGCACGGGACCCTCGGCACGTGCCCAGGCCGGATCGAGTCCACCGGCATCGGTCGCGACCTTGATCCAAGGCTGCCGGAGCGCTGCCCGCACGTTCGTCTCGTCCATCACGAAGTAGATCGTGAAGATATTCCGTCCTTCGATCGAAAGGAGATCGATCGCGGCATCGATCCAGTCCTGCCCGCGCTCCGCTGCGATTTCGGAGAGCCGCTTACCGACGAAGCGCAGCAGGCTGGGATGGTGCAGACCGACCGGCATGATCCCCTCCGGGCCGGCCTCGGTGCCGAGCGCTTCCCAGTCGCCGGACGGGTTGGTGACCTCTCGCCGAATCCGCTCGCGCACGGTGGGGTCGCGCAGGTTCTCGTAGAAGCGTCCGCCGGCTGCCACCCAGGGTGGCAAGACGGAGGCGAGACCGGTTCCCGCTGCGGTGTAAGGGTAGACGTCGGCGGTGACGTCGATTCCGTCGCACCGAGCGCGCTCGATCCGTTCCAGCACGCTGGGAAACTTCCACCAGTTGCGGCGTCCCGATGCCTTGAGGTGGTAGATCTCGACCGGGATGCCAGCCTGCTGGCCGATCTGGATCGCTTCCTCGAGCGCCTCGAAGAGTCGCTCACCCTCGGAACGGATGTGCGTGATGTAGAGGCCGCCCCAGCGCGCCACTTCCCGGCAGATTTCCACGATCTCGTCGGTGGAGGCATACGCGTCGGGAGGATAGATCAGCGCGTAGGCGACCCCGAAGGCTCCATCTTCCATCGCTTCGGCGACGAGACGCCGCATGGCGGTGATCTCGTCCGGGCTCGCCGGTGACATGTCGTAGCCCTTGACGTACTCGCGGAGCGTTCCACCAGCCAGGAAGGAACCGATGTTCGGTGAGACCCCACGCTCGACCATCGCTTCGAGCCAATCGCGGAAGCGCCGCCACTGCCGCGCGCGCTCTTCCCATTCGGGTAAGCGACGAGCGAAGTAGGCGCTGGGGATCGGTTCGCTGATGCGGCCTCCGAACGGGGCTGGTGTCCACCCCTCACCCATGATCTCGGTCGTGACTCCCTGCGCGATCTTGGAGAGCGAGCGACCATCGCGCATGAGCGGGTAGATCGAGTGGCTCTGGATGTCGATGAAACCGGGAGAGACGACGCACCCGCTCGCATCGACCACTTCGCGCGCGTTCCTCGGCTCGATCCGACCGGGTGGCGCGACGGCGACGATCCGGTCGCCGCGGACGGCGACGTCGGCCTGAAACCAGGGATTCCCGGTCCCGTCCACCACGCGCCCGTTGCGGATGAGGAGATCGATCTCCATGCTCGCCCTCCCAGCTCGCTCAGTCGAGGCTATCGTAACGCAGCCGGGCGAGCGGGGCGAGGGACCAGCCTCGCTTCAGGAAGAGCGGTGCTCACGCCACTGCTCGTACTCGCGGCGTGCTTCCTCGGAAAGCGGATAGTACTTCCGCAGGTCCCCGCCAGCAGCGAGGCGTTCCCGGGCGAACTCCTCCCACTCGGCGTGCTCATGGGCATCGGCCAGGACGGCTTCGGCGAGCTTGCGCGGTACGACCACCGCGCCGTCGTCATCGGCGATGATGATGTCACCCGGAAAGATCAGTCGCTCACCGCAGGCGATGGGGACATTGACTGCGAAAGGAAAGAGATCGGTTTGCGTGTGGAAGTTCGGGGTGACGCCGCGCAGCCAGAGTCCGAGACCGAGCTGTTTGACGCGGGGAAAGTCGCGGATACAGCCGTCGACGACGACGCCGACGCCGCCTTTGGCTTTGAAGTACGTCAGCATCATCTCACCGAATACACCCGACCCCAGGTGACCACGCGCGTCGACCACGACGACATCGCCTGGCTGGGCTTTGTAGAGGACATGGCGATGCAGCTGCCGCTCGACGTCCCCATACTCCTCGAGCGTATAGACGTCCTCGCGCTTCGGCATGAACTGCAAGGTGAGTGCTGGCCCGACAACTTTGATACCAGGGTTGAAGCTCACCAGCCCGCGCAGGTGGGAATCGCGGATACCGAGCCGGTAGAGGGCACCGGTGGCTCCGGCGCTGCTCACCTCGGCCTGGAGCGCGTCGAGTAGCTCGCGCGGCGGTCGCTCGATGTCGGGAATAGCGGAGTTGACGACCATCACTCTCCCCTTACAGCCATACAGCCGAGTCAATCGAAGAAGCCTTGGTCTTCCTCAGCGAGATACCGGCTCGCCTTCTCGGTATCGAAGTGCACACCGAGACCTGGCCGATCCCAGACTGTGATGCAGCCATCGACGACGATCGGATCAGGCAAGCCGACAACGATGTTATACCACCAGTCCGGCTTGGCGACCGGATACTCGAAGGCGATGAAGTTATCCGGCAAGGTCGCGCAGACGTGAACCAGCGCAGCAAGACCAATAAGTCCATTGAAGATCCCGTGTGGTGCGATGAGGAGACCGTGAAGGTCGGCATATTCGGCGATCCACTTGAGTTCCGCCAGGCCGCCGACATCCGCTGGGTCCGGGCCGATCACGCGGACCGCATGCCGCTCGATGAGCTCGACGAAGTTCTGCCGGAGATAGATCTGCTCACCGGTATGGATCGGCACGGTCGTCTGGGTTGTCACCTCGCGGTAGAGGTCAGCAAGGACGTACGGCGTATAGTCACCGGTGATCAAGTCTTCGAGCCAAAGGACGTTCAAGTGCTCGATAGCTCGCGCAAAGCGGATCGCGTCCGGAACGGTCCAACCGGGGCCGCAGTCGAGTGCGAGCCCGATCTCGTCGCCGAGTTCCGCCTTCATCGCTTCGACGCAGGCTACGAGATGACGCAGGCCGCGTTCGGTGAGAGGCCCTCGGTTGAGGTAGGGAGCGGCACCGCTCACCGGCTCGCCATATCGGGCGCCGGGGATCGCGTTCAGCATCGGCCCGTGGTAGCCCAGTGCCACTTTGACGATACTGAAGCACTCGCGGGCACGCTTCATGAACGCGACATGCTCGACGAAGTCCTCGGGAGCGTATCCGCGCAGTGGCTGGCGTACCCCGCCGTTGTAGACACGGACGCGATCGCGGACCTTGCCACCGAGGAGCTTGTAGACGGGGATCCCGTAGGCTTTGCCGGTAATGTCCCAGAGAGCCATCTCGATCGCGCTGACGGCGCTTCCCCACGGCTTGAATGAGCCCAGGCGCCTGATCTTCCGCATGACTCGCTCGACATCGGTGGGATCCTCGCCGAGAAGGTGGTCGCGAAAGAGCAGAAGCTGGGGTTTTACATACGGCTTCGTCGACTCGACCTGGCCGTAGCCGTCGATCCCCTCGTCTGTCACGATCCGGACGACCGGGCTTCCCGCGATGACTGCACAGCGGAAATCAACAATCCGCACAGTTCCACCTCGTGATCTCGACGCGCTCCTCGTAAGAGTCTACACGAAGAGTTTTGGGCTAGAACACAGCGCTGGGAACAGATGAGCTTTGGCGATCAGAAGCAGTCGGCCGAAGGCGCACAGCGCGTCTTCACAACTGTACTGTGGTGATCCGACTCAGAAATGGGGCACGACCCAAAACAGGCGCGCGCAACCGGAAGAGTCCTCCGGCACCCCATCCCTCTGTCTCCTTGCGATCCCCTCCTGCCGTCGTGATGTACAGATCGGAGTATCCCGCTCCCCCGAACGTCACGCTCGAAACCTTGCGTGCGGGGAGCGAGAAGCGGCTGAGCAGCTCGCCGGTCGGAGAATAGCGGTACACTGCGCCACCATCCCAGCGCGCTGACCAGAGACACCCTTTGGTATCCACGGTGAGACCGTCAGGGACTCCTTCTCCTTCAGGAATGACGATGAGCGCTCGCTGGTTCGACACGCTGCCGGTCATACCGTCGTAATCGAAAGCATAGATCGTGCGATCGGTCGAGTCGGTAAAGTAGAACGTGCGAAGGTCAGGAGAGAAATCCATCCCGTTCGGGATACCCACGCGATTGAGGATGACCCGGAGAGATCCATCCGGATCGATCCGGTAGAGTCGCCCAGGGCGATCCGGTGTCGCCATGGTACCGCAGAAGACACCTCCCAAGGGATCGGCCACGACGTCGTTGAACCGCGTGTGCCGCTCCGCTGGCAGCTCGTCGATGAGGGTTTCGACCACTCCTTGACGCCAGAGGCGGATCGCGCCGCGCGCCATGAACAGGAGCAGCGCTCCATCTTCTTGGATAGTGAAGCCGCCGATCGGCTCCCCTGGCCCGTAGACGAGTGCATGTGTTCCCGTCGCTGGCTCGTAACGGAAGAGTCGGCCATCGGCGATATCGATCCAGTACACACACTGCTCGATCGGGTGCCAGAGTGGACCTTCCCCGACCACGCAGGAGTAGTCTGCGACCAGCTCTAGCTCGCTCACCCCTTGCACCCCTTTCCTGCCTCCTCCTATGATTAGAATCCGGCCACGAGCTGTTGTCGAGGCTTCTGACAGCGTAGAGCGGCAGCCATCGCCGAGGGGGAACGATGACCGCTGAGCCTGTCAAGCTCCATCTCGATACGCAGTATGCCACTGGACTCCTCGTTCCAATCGCAGAAGTCTTGCGCGAGCTCGAGGCGAGGCTGAGGCACTACCAACTCGAGCTCCGTCTTGCGGAGATCGATCTCCAATGCATCGTCAGCGCGCACCAGGCTGTGGCAGAAGCTTCGAGGGTTGTCGAGGACCTGGTGCAGCGCGGTGTTCAGGCACAGACCTGGCGTGAGGGAGGCTACTGAGATGCAGCCCCGGCGCGTTCTCATCACTGGAGCCGGGGGTCGCATTGGCCGAGCCTTGGTTGGCTCTCTTCGCGACCGCTATCAGCTGCGGTTGCACTTTCACCGCGTGGTGCCCGCCGAACTCACTACCTTCGAGCATGTCGTCGCCGACATCGCGCAGTACGACGAGGTTGAGTCGATGATGCGTGGGATCGACGCTGTGGTGCACTTGGCGGCTGATCCGCGGGTCACCGCTCCTTGGGAAAGTGTGCTGCCCAACAACATCATCGGAACCTATAACGTCTTCGAGGCAGCACGCCGCAGTGGGGTTCGAAAGATCGTCTTCGCGTCGACGAACCATGTGATGGGCATGTACGACCGTGACCGCATGTGGCCTGTGTACTCCTGGCTGCCGCCTCGTCCGGACTCGCTCTACGGCGTATCGAAAGCGTTCGGCGAGCTGCTCGGGCGCTACTACAGCGATCGCTTCGGAATGTCAGTGATTTGCCTGCGCATTGGCTGGTTCCTTCCGGAACCGAGCGATGAGATCGCGCGCTGGATGTGGCTCAGCCCGCGCGATTGTGCGCAGATCGTTGAGCGGGCGCTCGAGACAGACCTCCTCTACGGAGTGTTCTACGCCATTTCTGGCAATAGCAGCCGGCACTGGGATATTACGGATACGATGGAGAAGCTCGGCTATCGTCCCGAGGACGATGCCGAGCGCTACTTCATCGAGTGAATCGGCACGATGACGCGGTTTGCCTTGTCGTGCTCAATCGTCTTGCAAGTTTCTGGACCGCCCCGCCCGACCCCATTCAGAGCAGCGAGTGGCAAGCAGTTGTCCTGGCATGATGGTCCCCTCCTCGTCGTCCGGCTCTCTCGCTCTCGTCGGACTATGGTTCGGCCGGATTGCTGCCCTGAAGCCCCACAGCATGGGAGACCCGCAGCGCTGCACACCCGTGCGCCTGTCCATCACCGTGGGGCGTCTCCACGAAGTGCACCGGTTCACTCCGCCCGTCCTGCAAGCGCATCTTCTCGCTGGTCAAAACGCTTGCACCACCTCTACCCCCTCATGGTCGCTCCCCGCTGACACACAGTCAGCTCATGTACCGCGTAGGATGGAGAGTGAGCCTGGCTGCAGCGCCTCGAGACTGGTCGGGATCTACGCGATCTTCCTCCGGTGCAGCACCGGTGGAGCGTCCCGATGCAGTGCCAGCCGCACCCCTGCCTCTTCTGGCGCTGGCTGCACCGCCCGCGGGAAGCGCCCCGAGGCGCGCATTGAGCTGTGCAGTCGTGCCCCCGAACCGTGGCAAAGGCCTGCTCCTTCAACTCCTGGTCAACACTGGGGACGAGCGCTCCCTACCGCATTTGGGTAATTACCAAGGTGTGCGTCGAGTCGATCACCATTATCCCGCTCCCGTGCCAGGCGAGGACCTCCGTTGTCCCAGGGTGCGCAGGGGTGTGATGCCCATGCAATCCGTGAGCGAGGAGACATGAGGCGCAATGCGGACGAGACCGCGACTGCAACGGTAAACTGCGGTCTTGCGGGCAGGCTGAACGCGAGCGGGGAACGGCAGGGAGCCTCGTAGGGGGATGTTCCGGCAGTGGATATTGGTAGACGCACCGCACGCGTGGAGAAATGGAGCGACCCCTTCAGGATCGCTGGGAAAGGTCGTAAGACAATGCTGGATGCCCGGTTCGCGCGCGATGGTCCAGCGGCTGCTCGTCCATGATGGGGAGGTCGCAGCGAGTGCTACTCCGGTGGCTCCTCTGGGACGAGGGCTGCTGGGGCCGTGGGCTACACCGCTCGGCGACGCCGCGGGTTGGCGAACTCGTCAAGCCCGGCCGAAATGGCGAAGAGGCTGACGAAAATCGCGATGATGATCACGATGGGTGGCAAGAACCACCACCACATTCCATGCAGCAGGGCAGCGTAATAGCTGACCCAATAGATCGTCATCCCCAGCGTGTTCGCCTCCATCGGACCGAGTCCGATGACCTCCAGGCCGATGGAGGCGAGAATGGCGGAGGCCACGGCCCCGACGAAGGTGGCCATGAGATACGGAAGCAGGTTAGGAAGGACCTCGAAGAAGAGGATCTGCGAGTGGCTGGCCCCGGACAAGCGGGCAACTTGGACCCAGGCCCGCTCACGCAGCGTGAGGACCTGAGAACGGATCGTTCGTGCCGGCCAGAGCCACGCGAGCGAGGCAACGACGAGGGCCATCTGGGAAATCGAGAGATTTGCCCGAACTGAGACGGCAACCAGGATCAGGACGAGTAGCGGCGGGATCGTGAGCCCCACATCGACGATGCCGCGGACGATACTATCGATGATCCCACCGAAGTAGCCTGAGAGGAGGGCAAGGATCGTGCCCACGATGACACCGAGCAGGCCAGCGAGAACCCCTATGTAGAGGGTGAGGGGGGTTCCGACGATCATCACTGCCAAGATATCGCGGCCTTGACGGTCGGTTCCTAAAGGATGCTCCCAGGAGGGGCCCTGGTTCGGCATGGAGGAAAGAGGAGCGGCCATGGATGTATCCCAAACGAGACGGCCGATGCCGGCGAAGGCGAGGACGATGCCGAGCAAGATGAGACCGACCAAGAGGCTCGGATTACGACGGAGGTATGCCCACATAAGACCTCCTTTACCGCGCCTGATAGGTGATACGGGGGTCGATCAGAGGATAAAGAAGATCGAGGATAAAGGTGGCGAACGTAACTCCGAGAACAACTGTGAACACGATGCCCTGAATCATAAAGTAGTCGAATGTGCGGATCGAGTGATAAAGAGTGGTTCCAATGCCAGGAAAAGAGAAGACGACTTCAACCAACAGTGCACCGGAGAGGATTTGGCCGAGGGCCAGTCCCAGAGCAGTCGTCTGGGGAAGAAGCGCATTGCGAATCACATAGTGATAGAAGAGGGTTCGGTCACGCAGACCGATCGCCTCAGCGAAAGTCATGAAGTCCTCCCCTTCGACGGTGACAGTCATGGCTCGCATGCCGAGTGCCCAGAAACCGAGGGAAGCCAGGAGGATGGAAGCAGCCGGGAGGATGGAATGTCGGAGGACGTCGAGCGCGAAGCTGAGCGAGAAACTCGGGAAAGTGCCTGGTGTATAACCACCGAACAGAGGCAGCAGCTTGAGGCGGAAGGCGAAGAGATAGAGGAGAAGAAGGCCAAGGAGGAAGTACGGAACCGCAGAGAGAGTGAGGAGAGGGGGGAACAGATACCGGACGAAACGGGGACTCTTGGGCCAACCCAGGAGTGCACCAAGAATAGTGCCCACCACGAACGCAAGTATGGTCGTGGTGGCGAGCAAACCGATCGTCCAGGGAAGCGATTCGGCCAGGACATCACTGACACGACGTGGATAATGAGCGATCGAATACCCGAGGTCGAGTCGGAAAACGTCACCGAGGTAGGTTAGGTACTGCTGCCACAGCGGCTTGTCTAAACCAAATTTACGGTTGTATTCTTGGACCATTTCGTCTATGCCGGTATGGACATACCCCCCGGCACCCGCTTGCTCCATGAGTTTCTGGCGAATAGGATCGCGACCTCCCAGGCGGGGGAGGAAGAAGTTCAGCGTGGCCGCCACCCACACGACCAAGAACAGGAGTAGGAACCGGCGCATCACGTATTGGAGGCGCATGGTTGTCCAGCCTTGTGACCAGCTCCGTACCTCAGAAAACAATTGGACACCGCGCTGGGCAGCAAGCCGCGCGGCTGCTCGTCCTCAGCGCGATGCGAAATCGTCTCATTGTGTCGGCTCGAGTTCGTTGAGAATGAGCTGGAACGTCAGGTGCCAGAAAGCGCCATTGACATACGGATTGTCGCGCGTGGGCCAGTTTTGCCAGTAGGTCGTATTCATCGGAATGCGATGGAACCACTTCTGGATCGGAATGTCCGGCAACTCAGGCAACCAGATCTCCATGGCCCGCCGCCACTGGTCCATAATTTTGTCGCGTTGCTCCGGTGGTGTGACAGCCATTTCGTCGACGATCTTGTCGAACTGGGAATTCTTCCACCGTGAAAAGTTCACCTGATGGCCGCCCGGGACAGCCTCGGTCACCGACTGGTACAGGCGCAGGGTGAAGTACGGATCGAGCCCGATGCTGCCTCCGTGCCCGAAGAGCGAGGCATTGTAATCCCCTTTCCCGAAGCGGTCAAAGAAGTCCGGCGGCATGGCGTACGAAGAACGCACTCCTTGGCGACGCAGCATTTCGGCAATCACCGGGCCGATATCAGCCATGACGGCAAAGCTCTCTATCGGTACCTCAAGGACCTTGCCATCCTTCTCCCAAAAGCCCTCGGCGTTCTTGCGCCACCCCTTGCCCTCGAGGAGCTGATTTCCCTTCTGAGGATTGAACTCATTGGTCGGATACTGCTGCAGCAGATCACGGACAGCGTCGAAGAATGGAAGAAGACCAGTGTAGTGTGGCAGCGGAAGCTCGGTCGGCTCCCCCGCCCCACCCAGCGCAACCTCGATCAACGTCTTGCGATCGATGAAGTAGCTGAGTGCCCAGCGGACATCCTTATCGTTGTATGGCGCACGCTCGCAGTTGACATACAGCGAAGTCGGCCACCAATCTTCGTAGCCATAGGGAGGATCCTTGTAGGTGTGGGTGATCACTTTCGGATTCTGCTGGAGCACGGTCTTCATCGTGAGCGGCCGGAGGTCGAGGGAGCAGTCGACCTCGTTGGCGATGATCTGCTGCGCGACCTGCTCCTCGAGCGTGAATGGAAGGTAGACGACCCGCTGGACGCGTGGCTTCGCCTTGACGAGCCCAGCGCGCACTGCCCACCACTCGTCGTCACGCAGGTCGATGACCTTCTGCTCCGGCGAAGAGAAAACGACCCGCCACGGACTGGTGGTGACTGGCCAGCCGCGCTCGGGGTCGAACGCGGTAAAGGTGGTCCAATCTTGATTCTCATAGATATGCTTCGGGACGATGTAGACGCCGATGTCGAACTTGTAGGTCATAAAGTAGAAGAAGCGCGGAGCGGGTACCTTGAACTTCACCCGCACGAGCGTGTCGCTCTCGGCCACCGCCTCCTGAACGAACTGCTGAACGTCGACGCCCCATCGTACCTTGGTTCCAAGATCACGAAGACTATTGAGCGTGAAGGCGACATCGTGAGCGGTGAAGGGTTTGCCATCGCTCCATGTGATGCCAGAGCGCGTCTTGATGGTGAGTTCCTTAAAATCGCCGCTATACTGCCAGTCCTCGGCCAACCAGGGGTACCACTTGTCGGCGAACGCCGAGTAATACGCGAGCGGCTCGTAGAGGATGCCAAGCCCATTCTGGTGATTGGCGCCAATAGCGTAGCCGTTCCAGAGTTCCCAGTCGACGTGCCGTCCCTCTTGTCCGCCCCAGCGGAGGATCAGGGTGCGGTTGCGTGGTTTGGCAGGTATCTGGCCGGGGATCGGAGTAGGACCAGGGACGGTTGGCGTCACCGCGGCAACCGGGGTCTGACCCGGTGCCGGGGTGGGGGCACGGGGAGCGCGACACGCGGCAAGCAGAGCCGAGACTCCAGCGACACCAACGAGGCGACCGAGAAAGGCGCGGCGAGACGTCCGCTGCGTCAATGGGTTATCCATCGCGGTCCTCCTCCTCGAAGCATCCGACCGCTCGTCGCCAGACACTAGAGGGCGGAGAAAACGAGCTTGTCATTGCCTACAGCACATTGGTACCCTCATAGCAAGTCTAGCTGACAAGGTGACAAGCGTCAAGGTGAAGCGAGCAGCAAGGAACGGTGACGCGATGCGTCCGATTTTGGAAGTCAAAGACCTCACCGTATACTACCATACCCCTGCTGGTCCAGTACGTGCAGTTGAAGGAGTAACATTTTCTGTTCATCCTCAAGAATGGTTCGGGATCGTTGGGGAGTCAGGTAGTGGAAAGTCAACAGTAGCACTTGCGCTATTGCGGTTAATAAAGCCTCCTGGACGAATCGAACGTGGTCAGATCGTCTTGGATGGCAGAGATCTTCTGGCCTTCGACGAAGAGGACATGCGGAACTATCGTCTTGCGCAGATCGCTCTGGTGGCCCAAGGGGCGATGAACTCCCTCAATCCGGTGAAACGGGTGCGCGATCACTTTCTCCTCGCGTTACGGGACCATGGGGTGCAGCTTGGTGAGCAGGAGTACGACCGCATCATCGCGACGCTGCTCAAGCGGGTTGGCCTTCGCCCCGAGGTGGCGCATCTCTACCCCCACGAGCTGAGCGGTGGCATGAAGCAGCGGGTCTGCATTGCTCTGGCTATCAGTTTGGAGCCGAAGGTGCTCGTTGCTGACGAGCCGACCAGCGCGCTCGATGTGGTGGTGCAATGGCAAGTGATGGAGACGCTGCGTGCCGTCCAGCGCGAGATCGGCGCAGCGGTGATTCTGATCGGCCATGATATGGGGTTGATCGCGCAGACGGTAGATCGCATTGCGGTCATGTATGCTGGACGACTCGTCGAGGTTGGCCCGACGCGCGAGATTTTGACAGAACCTTTGCACCCCTATACGCGGGCTCTCATTGCTAGCTTGCCATCGCTCGACGGGCGTGGAGAGTTGCGCGGGATTGCCGGTCTTCCACCGTCATTGCTCAACCCGCCAGCGGGGTGCGCTTTCCATCCACGCTGCCCGGTCGCGATCGACCGGTGCCGGATGGAACGCCCGCTCCTCCGTGAGGTGCGCCCAAGGCGGTGGGTCGCGTGCCACCTGGTCGAAAACGGAGGGACGACATGAGCTTGCTCGAAGCTCGCCGTGTGCGGAAGGTCTTTGGCGGTGGACTCTGGCATCGTAGTCAGGTGGTCGCGCTCGAGGACTTCTCGATCGCCTTCGATGAGGCTTCCCCGAGTTTTATCGCGGTTGTAGGGGAGAGTGGCTCAGGGAAGACGACACTTGCTCGTCTGCTCCTCGGTCTGCTGCAGCCGACGAGCGGTGATGTCTGCTACCGAGGTACCTCTTTGCGCTTGCTGCATCGCCAGGGCCGTCGTCGCTTCCTCCAAGAGGTGCAGGCTGTCTTCCAGGACCCCTATGAGGTCTATAATCCCTTTTATAAGGTCGACCATGTCCTCGAGCTGCCGATTCGAAACTTTCGCCTGGCGGGAGACCGTCGGACGGCGCGGGCGTTGATGGAGCAGGCGCTCGTCGAGGTCGGGTTGCGAGTGGAGGAGACATTAGGGCGTTATCCGCATCAGCTGTCGGGCGGCCAGCGGCAGCGACTCATGATTGCGCGAGCCTTGCTCTTGCGCCCGAAGGTGCTGATCGCGGATGAGCCGGTTTCCATGGTCGACGCCTCGCTCCGTGCGACCATCCTCGGGAGTCTCTTGAGTCTGCACCGAGAGCATGGCGTCTCGGTCCTCTATATCACTCATGACCTGACGACAGCATATCAGGTGAGTCATGATATCGTCGTGCTCTACCGCGGGGTAGTGGTCGAAGCCGGGCGAGTCGAATCGGTCGTTCGTGAACCAGCCCATCCGTACACGCGCCTACTGGTCGGCTCCATTCCGCTTCCCCGTCCAGATCGGCCATGGCTGGGTGAGCGGGCACTCGGCCAGCCAGCGGGCCTCAGGCCAGTCGGCCCGCGTTTCTGTAAGTTCGTTGATCGGTGCCCCTATGCTCTGCCGATCTGCCAAGAGGAGTCCCCGCCGCTCTTCCAGCTCAGCCCGGATCGCGCCGTGGCGTGCTTCCTCTATAGGGAGCAGCCGGTCGTTACGAACGATGACCTCACCGTAGTCTTGCGCAACCGCGCAGGAACAGGCGCAGAAGCGCCGAACTGAGTGCGACGATCGCTCACACGGGTTCACCGAAGAAGGTCGTTCCCGGCTTGGCGTGGGCGCGCGCAACCTCCTCATTGAGCGTGAGGCCGTGGCCTGGTGCATCGCTGAGGGTGATGAACCCGTTGCGAATGACCGGTCGCTCGAGGACGATTTCATCCCACCATGGCACATCGAGCGCGTGAAATTCCAACACGAGGAAGTTGGAGATCGCTGCACAGAGGTGCGCTGCGGCCACCGTGCCGATCGGGCTGCAGACGTTGTGCGGAGCCACGAGCATCCCATAGAGGTCCGCCCATGCTGCGACTGTGCGCGCCTCGAGGAGGCCACCCATCTTCGGGATGTCGGGAGCCACAATGCTACAGGCCTGTCGCTCGATGAGCTCGCGGAATCCCTGCAGCCGGTAGTGGTTCTCGCCGGTACAGATCGGGATGCGCGTGCTGCGGGCCACGGTCACCAACGCATCGACATTGTCTGGCGGGATCGGATCTTCCAGCCAGAGCGGATCGTACGGCTCCAAGGCATGCGCAAGCTGGATCACGTCCGGGACAGCGTACTTCCAATGGCAGTCGAGGGCAAGCATGATATCAGGCCCGATCGTCTCGCGCACTGCGGCGACCACCTGCTGGAGGTAGCGGCGCTCGGCGCTGCCGACTGTTCGATTGTATGGCTCGTACCAGGAACGGCGAGGATCGGCATCGTCGGAGATGTCGCGGGTATAGGGGTTCGGTGCATCGAGGTCGAACTTGATGGCAGTAAAACCCTGCTCTACTGCCTGCTTCGCGCGACGAGCCCAACTCTCCGGAGTGGGTTCTTCCCCAGCATGGAGATCAGCATAGACGCGAATTTGTGAACGGAACCGACCTCCAAAAAGGGTCGAAAGCGGAGTGTTCAATGCTCGTGCTACCAGATCCCAAAGGGCTATTTCGATGCCACTGATCGCCGTAACGGTCGCTCCGGCTTGTGCGCCGGCTCCAGAGAGTCCGCGCTGCATTTTAAAAAGTAGTTTCGATACATCGAACGGATTTTCTCCGACGATCAGGCGCTTGGCTGCATCGATGAGTTCCACAACCCCAGTTCCCCAATATGCCTCACCGAGCCCGCTCAATCCCTCGTCGGTCTCGACACGAACCAGAATCCAGTCGAAATTACCGGCAATAACAGCAGTTTTTATGTCTACGATACGCATCTCTGGACTCCTTTCATATGGTTGATGGCCTCAATATGAGATAGTAACATTGTCAAATGAGCAGGCACAATCGGCGAGGGGAGCAGCCATGGGGTTCAATGCTGCAGGCGGAAATCTCTGGACCTCACCGCCGTGGGAGCCTCTCGGCGAGCCAGTAGTGCGTATCCGCGAAGTGCGAGCGATCTGCACTGCTCCCGAAGGGATACGGCTTGTCGTCGTCAAAGTGGAGACCACGGAGCCAGGCCTCTACGGCCTCGGTTGCGCAACGTTCACCCAGCGACCACTCGCGGTAGTGGCCGCTGTGGAACGGTATCTCAAGCCGTTTCTCATTGGAAGGAGTGTCGACGATATTGAGGATATCTGGCAAGCAGCATACCTCAGCTCGTACTGGCGCAATAGCCCGGTGCTCCACAACGCGCTTTCCGGCGTGGACATGGCATTGTGGGACATCAAGGGAAAACGAGCAGGAATGCCGCTCTATCAGCTCCTCGGCGGTCGGTGTCGCGTTGCCCTTCCCCTTTACGCGCACGCTGCTGGACGCGATTTCCAAGAGGTAGAGGAGCAGGTCCGCGAGTTCGCAACACGTGGATATCGCTTTATAAGATGTCAAGTGGCAGTTCCTGGGCGGTCGACGTACGGCGTGAAAGGGGATCTCAGTGAGCGTCGTGATTGGGACCCCCGAGCGTACTGTCGCATCATTCCGCGACTTTTCGATTATCTCCGCTCTCGTGTGGGCGAAGAAGTTGAGCTTCTCCATGATGTCCATGAGCGCGTGCCACCGATTGACGCGATCCAACTTGCCAAAGCTTTAGAGCCGTATCGGCTGTTCTTCCTCGAGGATCCTGTTTCTCCGGAGGATGCTGAGTATTTACGGCTCCTTCGCAGTCAGTGTGCCACCCCGATCGCGCTTGGTGAACTCTTCGTCAACCCAGCAGAGTACGTGCCGCTGGTGCGCGAGCGCCTTCTCGATTTCATTCGCGTCCATCTCTCCGCAATCGGTGGCTTGACGCCTGCGCGAAAACTTGCCGCCCTTTGTGAATTTTTTGGTGTGCGCACTGCATTCCACGGACCGGGTGATGTATCGCCAGTTGGGCATGCAGCGAACTTGCATCTCGGATTGGCCATTCCCAACTTTGGGATCCAGGAGCAACATGAGTTCACGGAGACAGCCCGCGAGGTTTTTCCTGGGACGCCGGAAATCCGCGATGGTATGCTATGGCCGAATGATCGACCGGGCCTCGGTGTCGATCTGAATGAGCAGTTAGCTGCGAAATACTCGTTCCCAGATCATGTCTTGGAGGGCAGTTGGCCACCATTACGGGGAGTCGACGGTACCGTATTACGCCCTTAAACACGCATTCGATGCGCACCTGAGTGTTGAGGTGCTCAGTGAAAGGATGCCAAGATACTACTCTCGAGAAGATTCTGATGAGAAAGGGTACAGTCAATGACTGAAGTATCCAGCTGATGTGTCTGATTATGGGAGATAAAATGGCCACAACACTTTCTTCACTCATGGCGCAGGAAAGGTCCGAGTGGATGCAGCAATGCATTGTGGATAACCTCTGGGGCTTGCGTGAACGATGGACCTCTCCCTCCACTCATTCGGCAGGAAAATCGTTCGGAGTACCAGCGGGCAGGCTTTAGCGTCTTTTTGTTGCCCAAGCTCTCCCCATATGAGGCGTCTCGTCAATGACTGATCCGAATATGGGCGTCCGAGCGTTCCCAAAGTTCCGGACGCAGGTCAGTACCTAGTCCCGCTTCTTCAGGGGCAGAAATGAGGCCGTTAGCAAATGGTGGTAGGTTGGTGACGATCTCTTGATACCAACCGAAGTAGAAGGCTCGCACGAATTCCTGAATGAAAGAATTCGGTATCGACAAGGAGAAGTGTACGGAAGCAGTGAAAACAATAGGCCCAGTGCAGTCATGAGGGGCAACAGGTAGCTGATAAGCTTCAGCCATGGCAGCAATAGCTCGAGCTTCCGTCAGCCCGCCGCACCATCCGAGGTCGAACAGTATGAAACCAGGGATGCGCTGCTCAAGGAGTTGTCGAAACGCTGAGCGGGGTCCGAGTGTCTCGCTCAACGCAAGCGGAATGGGTGTTACGCGCGCCAGCGTGGCAAGGGCATCAAGATCATCACTCCGAATGGGATCCTCGATCCAGAGAGGTTTCAGCGGTTCGAGTGCCCGAGCAATGCGCACGGCCATGGGAAGATTCCAGAGCCCGTGGAGTTCGACAAGAAGCTCCATCTCTTGACCAACAGTGGCGCGTATCCGTTGGAACGGTTCCAGGCAGCGCTCAAGATCAGAAAGGCTCAAAAACTGCCCGTTCGTCCTTTCGGCTTCAGGATCAAAAGGCCATATTTTCATGGCCCGAATCCCCATCGCAAGAAGATCGCGTGCCAGGGCATCCGGGCGTGTCAGGAAAGCTTCGAGATCTTCATAGGGGCCCTCAGAAGGGTTCTCAGGGAGTCCCCAGTTCTCGACTGCCTGGCGAGGCTGCGCTCGAATGTAACGATAGCCGGCACAGGTGTTGTAAACAGGAATCTCCGTTCGGACGCGACCGCCGAGTGCCTGGTATAGCGGTTGTCCAGTAGCGCGACCAATCAGATCCCAGAGTGCTAAGTCGATAGCGGAGTTACCGCGCTGCTCGACACCAGTTCCGCAGAATCCAACATATTGCCTGAGCGCACGTGCGTGTCGTTGAATGTCGCGTGGATCCTGACCAAGCAGATAGGGCGCGACCGACTCATGGAGATAGGATTCAACGGCTTGTGCACCGAAAAACGTTTCTCCAATCCCAACGTATCCTTTATCCGTATGAAGACGGACCCAGAGAAGATTTGGAAATTCATTAAGGCGAAGCGTTTCCAGCGCTACGATACGCATATCGAGCTTCCTTTCGCTTTCCCAAGCATGATTGGTGTCCAGCATATTATAACATGGATCATTGCCTCTATGAGGCTATCCGATGAGCGATCGTCACCATCAGCGCTTGTCTATCAAAAGTGTTGCTAAATGAAGCAAGTCTCTCTCGCTCCACGCGTCGCGCCCACCGGCGAGAATAGCCAACTGGTAGCGCCGGATGCCATCGTCCCAGACCGCGGTTTGGGGCCAACCCCAGACCGGATGGGGTGTCCAGCAGAGTTCGATCGAATCTAATTCTTGTGTGCAGTGGGTAGCTGGTCCCAGGTAGGGGGTTCCGAGCCCACCGAGACTGATTTGCATGCGAGCCACGAGCGTTGGCCCAGCCAGGCTGACGCGCACGCTCTCCGGACCATCGCGGACAGCGGAAAGGACCTGCAGCTGGACCGGCAACGTCACGCCAGCCAGTGTGGGCGCGAGGAACTCGACGGTTTCGGGAACGACCTCGAAGACGAGTTGTGTTTGCCACGTGGGACCGTCTGCCTGGAGCACGTAGCAACCCGGGGCATCCACCGGAAGGTCGAGGACGATTCGGCGCGGAGTCGCGGCATCCGGTTCGATGAACCAGACAGAGCGTTCCCCCACCGAGGGAATCAGTGAGAGATCTGTCGCACGGAACAAGCGCAGCAGCACTGGTCCACGCTCGCTCGCACCGACGATCACCGAGGCGCGGCGTACTGTTTGACCACGGTCGATCAGATTTCCGAGATTGACGACCGCGTCCGGCCCGATTTCCAGGTAAACTGGTCCTTCGCCAACTGCTGTTCCAAAAGCCCACGGACTGCGCGGGCAGTTCGGGCTTCCCTCGATCCCGCGCAGGGGACGCTGGCTGAGCGCGCTCGCGAGAAGATCTTCGGCACGCTCCGGTACATCCTGGCCACCGATCGCGCCGACGATGACCGAGACGACGGTACCGCGCTGACAATCGAGCTCGATCATCGTGACCATCGGTTTCGCCAGCAGGTCGTCGGCCTCGCGCAAGAGTGCTGCGGTCACGCGCACGCGATCGGTCTCTTCCGGCTGAAAACGGAGAAACTCGAGGATGCTCCAGCGCTCACGCTGGAGCGCTCGCTGCTCGACCCAATCCAGAAACGCTTCGGGGCGCTCGGCGAAGAGCCCGGTGGCGAGTCGATCCGGCTCGCGCGGGATGACCGCAAACCATCGTCTCATCGTGGTGGTCTCGCTGGTGAGAATCAGCTGGCGGAGCAGGGGAAGGTCGGTTCGGCTCACTGCCCAGAGGAATGTTTGGAGCGATTCCATCGTGCTCGCCATGGAACATGAAGGAGGCAGATCGACTGGTACCGAGGGAGTCGGAAGGACCGGGATGGTCGGGCTCGGTTCGGCGCTCACGGTCGGGATCGGGGAAGAGGGGGCGATGGACGGCGCCGGTGTCGTAGGAGCCTGTCGGCAGGAGGTCGTCACGATGAGCATGACCAGGAGACAGCCAAGGAAACGCGCCACGCGGTACTGCTCCCCCGTCCTGCTGCATTCCGGCGGTGGGTATACCACGACGCGAGCATCTGGTCAGGGATGTATCCACACGACCGTTCCCAGCGGAGCCCAATCGTAGAGCCAGGCTGCGGCGTCCAGGGGCAGATTGACGCAGCCATGGCTCATCGGGTGGCCGAAGTTGTTGTGCCAGTACGCGCCATGCAGCGCATAGCCGCGGTAGAAATACATCGTGTGCGGGACATTGGGCAGATCATAGTAGTCGATCCCGGGCGTGCCGCCACGCATCCGCTCGTAGCGCACCTTGACGTACACCCGGAACGTGCCCACGGGTGTCGGGTACTGAGGCAAGCCGGTGGAGACCAGTGTCGAAAAGACCAAGCGATCTCCTTCCCAGGCACGCAAGGCCTGCTGGCTCAGGTCGACTTCGATCCACTTGGTTTCCTGCACCGGAGCGCCGGCTGGTGGTGTGCGGACGAGAGCAGGCGCTCGCGGAAAGCGTTCGGGGTCGAAGACCGGCACACCAGGCGGTTGGGGAAGCGGATCGCGAGCAGTGCCGATCCGGTCGGCTGCCCAGGCCCCGAGCGGGGTGACCTGGATTTCGTCGTGAGTGCCGCGTGCTTCCGGATGCCATTCCAGTCGCGCCCGCTCGAAATACTGGACAGTCAACCCGTCTTCGCTCAGTTCCTCGCTGATCGGGTAGCCGAAGATACGGAGTCCGCCGTGCCGTTCCCAAAAAGCTCGGAAACCGGAACAGAGATTGTGCTGTGTCTCGGGGAAGTACCGGCAGGCGGTCAGCTCGATCGGCGGCGTCGGGCGAAAGGCCCGGTCGGAGCGTCCCTGTGTCGTCTCGGCTCCCAAACGGCGGAGCTGCACGCGCCATTCGGCTGGTGCCTCTGGGTGCCATTCGAACACCGCTCGCTCGAAATACTGAACCGTGAGCCCACCCTCATCGAGTTCCTCGCTCAGCGGGTAGCCGAAGAGCAAGGTATCGCCGTGAGCGAGCCAGAAATCCAGAAAACCGAAGGCCAAAGAGTGACCGGTCTGTGGGAAGTAGATACGGTCTGGTCCGCCGCGGACCGCACGAGCCGGCTCAGGCCATCCCAGCAGGAGCAGGACAGCCAGCACCAGACTGGCCTGCCAGAAGCGAGTCCGAAGCCGGGTTGGGAGAGGAGAGGTCGATGACTGCATGGCGAGCATTCTCCTTGGAACACCGGTGCTGCGTTCAGGATACGCCGAGTCAGTCGCGGTGCCAAACCACGTGGACTGCTCACGATGCTGGCACGCCAGGTCGGTGCGCACCTCGGCAGGCGATCGTCAGGCGCATCCCGCCCCGGACGCGTGGCGGGCCTGTGGCCTGGAGGCGACGCTCCGGCTCGTCAGGGAAGTCCGTTCCCCAATCAAGGCCAGGACTGGAGGGTCCAGTCCGTATCGCTGCGTGCCGCGGCTTTCACAGTCGGCTCAGCTTGGTGGAAGCGCTACTGTGGCTCGGTACGGATCGAGCGCACGCTCGGCAAGACTGATCGGTCAGATGCTCTCTGCTGCATCACTGCTGGCGTGGGATCACCAGCACTTGTCCAGCTTGCAGCTGGTTCGGATCCTCGATCCGGTTGGCCTCGATCAAGGCTTGCAGCGAGACGCCGAAGCGGACTGCAATGGTGTAGAGCGTATCACCTGGTTGGACGACGTACGTTGTCCCTTCCCCGGTCGGTTGCGCTGCGGGCGCCGTTGTAGTCGGGGTCATGCTGGACAGGTTGGCCGGACCTGGCGTCGGCGTCACGACCGGTAGGACCGGGAGAGAGGTCGGGGTGGGGACGAACGTCGGTGTCACGGTCGGTGTGGCACGGCCGAACGGCAGGCATCCCGCGGCGAGCAGCACGACCAGCAGCGACACAACGCCGAGACGCCACATCGTCATGGCTCTTCCTCCCCGAACAATTGTCGCTGCAGTCGCTCGATTTCGCTCCGGCGCTCCTGCTCGGCTGCGGTATCCTGCTCCAGGGTGACGCGCAACACCGTCCCCCGGCGTGCCCAGGGGAGCGCGGTGCGTGGCACGATGAGTTGCTGCCCATCGTCGAAGACCAGCACAGCGAGTTCCTGCCCTTCTTCGGTCATCTCGAAGCGGTCGACTGTCGCCCAGAGTCGCAGGGCGGTCATGATCGTGTCCTCTCTGTCCGGATCTCGTACTGCTTCCCATCCGTGACGACCAGGACGCTGCCGTCGCGATCGGTCCGGTAAATCTGGGCACCAGCTCGTCGCAGCCGGTCGAGTGTTACCCGATGGGGATGTCCGTATGGATTTCCTGCTCCCACCGAGATGAGAGCGACAGCTGGCCGCACCGCGGCGAGGAACGGTTCACTCGACGACGTTCGGCTGCCATGATGGCCGACGACCAGAATATCCGCATGGAGCCCTTCGCCGTCGCGCGCGATGAGCTCGGCTTCTCCTCGCTCCTCGAGGTCACCAGGCAGCAGGATGCGCATGGCGCCGTATTCGACGAGCAGCACCACACAGTTATCGTTGTCGCTCACGGTACCGTCTGGCGCTCGCAGGAACGGGCGCTCGGGCCAGAGGAGGCGAGCAGTGACCTGCTCGCCGAGCGGCAGGACCAGGCCGCGTTCCGCCCGAATGGGGCGTATCCCCTTTTCGGCGACGAGGCGCAATGTCTCGGCATACGCACGATTGGTCGAGGGCAGGACCGGATCGACGTAGGCAGCGACGGGAAAGTTCGCCAGGAGCGCCGGCATGCCACCGACATGGTCCTGATCCGGATGGCTCAGGACCGCGTAGTCGAGACGCTCGATACCATGAGCGCGCAGGAACGGGATGATCACCCGTTCAGCGTCCTGGCGACTGTTCCCCGCATCGTACACCAGAGCGTGTCCGTCAGGCGTCACGATGGCGACCGCTAGCCCCTGGCCGACATCGAGAACGGCCAGCGTCATCTCGCTGGCCGGGCCAGCAGGGGAACGACCGACTGGCAGGCAGCCGGTCAGGATCCCAAGAAGCAGAAGGAGCAGCATGATCCGGCGCATGAGACTCATGCTCCAGAGGCGCGTCGGACCAGCCAGAGCCGCTGGAGCACCGTCAGGTTGGTCGCCACGGCCAGGAGCCAGAGCGACCAGATCGGTCGCTCGGCTAAGAGTCCGAGCGCCAGCACGATGATGCGTTCCGGTCGGGCGAAAAAGCCCTGCGTCAACTGGAGACCAGCACCTTCAGCACGCGCGCGGACATAGCTCACGAGAATGGAGCCGACGATGACGGCGTAGCAGAGGAGAACCGGCACCGTTCCCGCCGAGGAACGGGTGAACCAGACGAGGAGTCCGCCGATGACCAGTGCCTCGGCGTAGCGGTCCAGAACCGAATCGAGGATGCCGCCGAAGCGCGTGACGCGCCCGGTGGCACGGGCGACTGCCCCATCCAGCATGTCGAAGATCCCGGCGAGGAGTAGGAGCCCACCGGCCCAGCGAAAAGCTCCCTCCGCGGCGACCCATCCGACGAGCCCGTTGAGGAACAATCCGATCATCGTCAACTGGTTGGGTGTGAGGCCAGTTCGCCCGACGAGTTCGCCGACTCGCTGCAAGCGGAGACGGACCCGGTCGGCTACCAGTGAACTGAGCACTGCAGCTCACCTCCATGACCATGCTTTCAAGGCGAGACGGAGCGAGGTCCACCAATCGATCGGTGGTTCGGTTGTCGTCTCGCGAACACCGCGCAAGAGTCGCTCGTAGTACGCGAGTGTCCGCTGGGCGATCGCTGCCCAGGAGAACTGCTCGGCTCGCTGCCGTCCGGCCTTTCCCAATCGCTCGCGCAGTGCCGGGTCTGCGAGAAGGTGCACGAGCGCGAGGGCGAGCACCTCGGGATTCTTCCGTTCGACGAGCAACCCCTCGATACCGTGACGCAGGACGAAGCGAAAGCCGCGGATATCGGTGGCCACGACCGGCTTGCCGCTGGCCATCGCTTCGAGCAGGACAATCCCAAAGCTTTCGCCGCCCGTGGCTGGGGCACAGAACACGTCGCACGCTGTGTAGTATGCGGGCAACACCTCATCCGCCACAGGGCCGGTGAAGCGAACATGATCGACGAGTTCGTGGCGTTCCAGCTGCCGAGCATAGCGTGCGGGATCACCGGGACCGACGACCAGCAAGAGCACGTCGGGAAATTCGCGACGGACGAGTGCCAGGGCTTCGATGAGATAGCGCAACCCTTTCCGGGACTCATTGAAGCGACCGACGAAGAGCAGGGTCGGTCGGCCGAACTGGGCGATTGGGGGAACGTCGGGCCGGAAGCGCTGAACATCGATCCCGTTGGGGATGAGTTCGTAATAACCGGGGAAATAGCGCGCGATCGATTCCAGCGCTGCTGGTGAAACGGCGATGCGTCCGTGCAGTTTGGCGAAGAGGAGGCTCAAAAGGGGGCGAGCCGAAAGGTAGCCCCAGTTGTGGGCTCGGGCAGCGTGAAACGTGCCGACATTGACCGACCGGGAGTGGAGCAGCGCCAGCTGCGGTAACATCGGGGCCAGCGGCTCGTGGAGATGGACGATGTCGAACCGTTCGCGGCGCAGGAGATCCTTCACCTTACCGGAAACGAACGGCGAGAGCGTGATCCGCGCTGTCGATCCGTTGGCGGGGATCGGTACGGCGACGCCGAGCTTGACGATGTGACCGTCATCGCTTTCTGCCTCGCCCGGCGAGCGCGGAGCCAGGATGCGGGTCTGGTGGCCGAGCTTGCGATATTCTGCATCGAGATGGAGAATGTGCTCGTTGACGCCACCAGGACAGCTGAAATCGAACGGGGAGACAAAGAGGATCCGCATTGTACGCTCCGTCACCATTTGAGAGAGGAGACCATGACCAGTTGGTCCATTGTCCTCTTCGCGAGTGGGCTGTGGTGGATGCTGGCGACGATCTGGCGACTGCTGCGACCGGACCCACGCCTACCGCTCTGGCTGGCGCTGATGCGCGATGTCGTCCCGGCTCCCCTGGTCGGTCTCCTCATCGCGCGCCTTCTCTGATCCGTTTCACTGGTCGGACGCTGCTTCCGCTGCGTTCGCGGTATGAGCTTCCTGGGTTCCCTCCGATGGTGGCGCAGCCAGGACCACCGCATCCCGCCCGATGGTCCGAACCTGATCGATCGACACGGTCCGGCGACGGCCGAGCAAGCCGCTGATGCCGGGCGGTGCGATGAGGAGGTGCGTCACGGCACCGGTTTGGGGATCGATCTCGGCATCGTCGACCGTACCGGCTGCCTCACCACGTTCCGTGACCACCCGTGAACCGACGAGGTCATCGATCCGGCGCAGGTGCTCCGTTGTGGCAGTGGCCGGGCGCAGTACCTGACTGCTCGGAACCATCACGGCATCGCGCCCGATGCCGTGGAGGTCAGAGAACGGTACGTCACTGACGTCACCCCGGAAGGGACCACCGCGCCGGACACGAACGATCGCGATGCGGCGTTCCTGAGGATCGATCAAGATATCCTGTACCTGGCCGAATCGCTCGCCAGACTCGACCGCGATGACGGGCATGCCTCGCAAGCTCCGTAGTTCCACCGTCGCACCGCCCCTCTTGCCGGTCGGCGTTCCCTCGGCTCCATCATACCCGGCTGGACTCGTTCCTGTCGTGTATCCTCTTGCCGCGGACGCCGAGGACGGAGCGAGGCCAGCATGGCAGGACGAGGAATGCGGACACCGGGCGGCAACGGCCGACGATCCCGCGCGAACGGCCAGCGCAAGGCGAACGCTGGGGCGATCCTGCTCGCGCGCCGCCGCCGCGCTCGTCGCCGGCATCCGGTCACGACGATACTGCTCCGGCTGCTCACGGCGATCGTTCTCTCCCTGGTGTTGCTGGCGTTGGCTGGTGCGGGCGTGGTGGGCGCAGTGGGCTACTTGGGTTGGTCAGCGCTCACGGCCGATTTGCCGTCACCGGATCGGTTCGAGGCCCTGGAGTTCCAGACGACGAAGATCTACGACCGGAACTGGGTCCTGCTGAGCGAGGTGACCGATCCGACGACGGGCTACCGCACGGCGATCAGTTACGAGGAATTGATGGACCATATCCGGCAACAGCAAAACGATCCGACCAAGCCGCACCGGGCGTGGATCATCGATGCGACGATCGCCGCGGAGGATGCGACCTTCTGGACCAATCCGGGTGTGGAGCCGCGCGCGATCCTGCGCAGCCTGGTCTTTAACTTGAGTGGGGAGAGTACGAGCGGTGCCTCGACCATCACCCAGCAGCTGGTGCGGATGCTCTACCCGGAAGCGATCGGGACGGAGCGGACGTACCGGCGCAAGGTGCGCGAGGCGATCATGGCGATCCGCTTCACGCAACGGTACTCCAAGCAAGAGATTCTCATGATGTACCTGAACAATGTCTATTACGGGAATCGGGCGTACGGTATCGATGCGGCGGCACAGGCGTATTTCAACAAGTTCGCCTGGGAGCTGAGCTTGGCCGAAGCGTCGATGCTGGCCGGGCTGCCGCAGGCGCCCAGCGTCTATGACCCGACGAAGAATTTCGAACTCGCCAAGCGCCGCCAGCGGTACGTGCTCGACCGCATGGTGGAACTCGGCATGATCACCCAGGAAGAAGCTGACGAAGCCTTCGCTGAACCGCTCCACCCACAAACCAGGGAAGGTCGCTACAACAAGGCTCCGCATTTCGTCAACTTCGTCCTCGAGTATCTCGAGGAGAAGTATGGCCCGGCTGCGGTCTATCGCGGTGGCCTCATGGTGCGCACCACGCTCGATCTCGCTGCCCAGCAGGCGGCCGAAGAGATCGTCAAACGTCGCGTCGAGCAGCTTGCCTCGTATCGGGTCAACAACGGTGCGCTGGTGGCCATGCTCCCCTGGAGCGGCGAGATCATCGCGATGGTCGGAAGTGCCGACTTCTACAACGACGCGATCGATGGCCAGTTCAATGTGACGACAGCCGAGCGTCAGCCCGGCTCGGCGATCAAGCCGGTCACGTATCTGACTGCCTTCGAGAAAGCTGGCTGGTATCCCGGTACGATCGTGTTCGACTATGCCAAAGTTTGGACTATTCCCGGATTCGGGAAGTACGAGCCGAAGAATGCGACCGGGCAGCATTTTGGTGCCATCACCGTCCGCGAGGCACTCGCCAACTCGCTCAATATCCCGGCACTGCAGGCGATCGAAGTGGTCGGTGTTCCGGCGATGATCGACATGGCGCACCGGCTCGGTATCAAGACTGGCTTCTGGCGGGACCCCAACTTCTACGGCATTTCGATCACGCTCGGTGGCGGGGAGGTCTCGCTCCTCGAGTTGACCAATGCCTACGCGACGATCGCGAACAATGGCAAGTATGTCCCCTACAATCCGATCCTGGAAATCATCGCTCCGGGAAACAACCGGATCTATCAACTGGATCGTGCGACGGTTCTCGATCAGGGCAAACAGGTGGTCCGTGCCGAGTATGCCTATCTCATCACGAGCATTCTCTCCGACAACAAGGCGCGTGCCATGATCTTCGGGCTGAACAATCCGCTGGTGCTGCCGGAACTCGATAACCGCCCGGCCGCGGCGAAGACCGGGACTTCGGAAGACGCGCGTGACCTCTGGACAGTCGGCTACACCACTGATCTCGTCGTCGGCGTCTGGGTCGGCAATACCGACAACAGCCCGTCGCGGGGGTTGGACGGTATCTCGAGCGCTGCCTTGATCTGGCACGATTTCATGGTGAAAGCGCATCAGGATCCAGAGATCGCACGATCCCTCCTCGGTACAGATGGTCGACCGATCCCGATCGAATTCCCGCGGCCGCCGGGTATCGTGGAGGTTCAGGTCTGCGCTGCGACCGGTAAGTTGCCCATTCCAGGCGCACGTACGGTCACCGAACTCAGTGTCCGCGATGGGCCACCCCGGTTGCGCTGTAATCAGGCATCCGAGTATGAGCTGCGCGAGCTCAGAGCTGCTCTGGCGACGCCGAAGGGAATGACCGGACGTGGCTGGAGTTCGCTGCAAGCCTATGCCGCGATGGTCGGTGTTGCCCCGCGGATCGAGATCCAGCGCCCGACTCCGACGCCGGGCGCGAGCGAACAGGTGGCTCCGATCCCCGGCGCCCCACCAGCTGGATCACCGTCTCCCGGCGGAGCACCGCCGAGCAGCGGTTCCCAGCCGACTCCTCCTCGTCCCTTGCCCGGTGAGATTCCGACCCCGGCAACCCCCTGAGCCGTTGTCGCTCACCGGTCATGCGTGCTGTCGGGTATGGCTGGTACACCGGAAGCGCTATCGTCGCACTGTTCACGGTTGCGTTCTCACGTGGTATCGTTCACGAGTGCCATCGCCTTCGACTCCTAAAGGGCGGTCAGAGCGAGGGAGTGGAGGAGCGAGGAGCAAAGGACCAGACTCGGAGAACGCTCACCTGACGCTGAGCGGCCATCGTCTCCTTCGGCGACGAGACACGGTGAGCGTTTTCGCGAGGAATCGAAAACGGTTCTCTCCTCTGTCTCGATCCGGATGCCCCCAGCTGGTTTCTATGGTGTCGTGGAGTCGAAGCGGCTGAAGAGCACGCATTGGTAGCGCTCGTCCTCACGGGTGACTCGAACGATCGGGGACACTCGGTGCGGTCGCTACGGAGGGAGCGATCATGACGACGCGACTGGAGCTCTATCCGGATGTCGTTGTCGTGGGCGGTGGGATCATCGGCACGACGATCGCCTACGCGCTGGCGCGACAGGGTAAGCGCGTGACGCTCCTCGAACGGGAATCGATCGGTGATGGGACGTCGGCTGCCTCCGCGGGGATCGTGAGCCCACTCGATGAACGACACCATCCGGTCGAACTTCAGGATTTGCTCTGGCGCAGCCTGCGCTCGTACCCATGGCTGATCGGGTCGCTCCAGGAGGAGACAGGTCTGGCGGTCGGTTTTCAGCAGTGGGGAACCCTTTTGGTCGCCGAGACCGAGGCGGAAATCGCTGACATCCGAGCGGTCGGAACATGGCTCGAGGAACGCGGCTTCGGCGTGGAATGGCTCGATGGCCCCACGGTCCGTGAGGCAGAGCCACTCTTGCCGGTGCACGTTCAGGGAGCATTGCGCATCGACGAAGGAGCGAGTGTCCTCGTGCCGCAGCTCGTACGCGCAACGGCGCTCGCTGCTCAGCGCTATGGTGCGACGGTTCTCGAGCATACTGCCGTCGTGGGGATGGAGACGGCGGGTGACCGCGTGGTAGCCATCCAGACTGCTCGCGAACGCATCGCAACGGCAGCCGTCGTGTTGGCAGCTGGTGCCTGGTCCGGTCAATTGACTGCTCCGCTCGGGCGTCCACTCCCGACCTTGCCGGTCAAGGGTCAGATGGTCTTGATCGATGGAGCGACACGGCGCCCCCGATCGATCATCGGCGCGCCAGGGGTGACTGGCTACGTCGTGCCCCGCGCGGACGGCTTGGTCTGGGTCGGGACGACGGTCGAGCGAGGACGTTGGGGTACGCGACCGACCGCGCACGGCTTGTGGTTCTGCATCGATACAGCTCGGCGTCTCGCGCCAGCGCTTTTGCAAGAGGAACTCTTCTGCGCGGGGGCAGGGCTGCGACCCGGCACGGTCGACGATCAGCCGATTCTGGGTCGACTGCCCGGCTGGCGCAATGTTTGGGTGGCAACCGGCCACTTCCGGCTCGGGATCATGTTGGCGCCGATCACGGCTGAGCTGATCGCGCGGGCGATGGAACTCGAGAGCGAGGACGGCATCCCACCCCGCTTTTCCCCGCAGCGATTCCTCGACGACACGAGCAACTAGCGTGCACCGATGGTGCGCACGATGGGGTCTCCGCGGTGTCGCGATCGTGCATCGCGCCGCACCGCATCGTTTCAGTCATCCGTCGCTGCGGGTCAGTGCGAATGTCGCGGCCGGATCATCGGCCGAGCGATGACCGCCGAAGACCATCGTCGCCCGGAGAAGGAAGGCTCCCGCCAGAGCGAGGATGCTCGCCGGGAGTCCGAGCCGCTGGCGCCAGCGCCGCGGGAGCAGCAGCGCAAGGCCGTGCAGCGCGAGTGCAGCAGCAGTGGTTGCGCGGGCACCGGCGAACGCGCGTCCTTCGGCCCCGTAGTGCAAGGGGCGGCCGATCACCGGACCGCTCTTCCGGTGAACCGCTTTGAGGAGCGCGACCTCGCCTGTCAGGGCGAGGAACTCGACCTGCGCCAGGGCCTGCTCCGCTCGGTCATTTTGGGAACGGCGTGCCAGCAGGAGGGAGAGCGTGGCAGCAGCGCTGGAAAGCGCCGAGCAGAGAAACAGCGGTCCCAAGAGCAACGCGTTGCGTGCCCAAAGTGGTACGGCAGTAGCGCCGAGCAGGACACCAGTGTAGCCAGCGAGGAAGAAGGCCGGAACCGTGCTCGCGATGGCCAGCGCGCGGTCCGGCAGCTGCTGGAGGCCGCGCACCAGACGATGCGAACGGCCGAAGAAGCCGTCATCGACCGCCTGGCGAAGCGCGTTGAGGAATGCGCTCAGACTGAAGGCGATCAACCCCCAGACGCCCAGCGACATCGGCGAACGCAACTTGATGACCCGGAGCATATGATGAAAGCGCTCTGGACGCCCGAGGTCGACGATCAACAGCAGGGGACCGGGCAAGACAGCGAGGAAGGCGAGATAGCGACCCGCCCGAACGACCGGGCGAGCCGAACGACCACCGAGAAGTCGCGCGGCAGCAGCGAGGACGGCGCTCCCCCCGGCGAGTCCGCCCAAGAGGAAGTAGAACACGATTGGCCAATGCCAATGCGGGCCATGGATGACGGGGAGTCCGTAATAGCTTTCACGTGTCGCAGCACCGATAGGCTCGCCAGGTGCGCGTCGGTGTCGCCAGGACCGGAGTTCAGCCATGCTGCATCCTTCCCGCTCGTCGGAAGGAGAACAGAGTGGCGATGCCGAGTGCGAGTGCGGCCAGCGCGGTGGTGAGAAACGCGGGCAACACGCGCCGCTGGGGAAGCTCGGGTTTGGCCGGCAGGTTATAGACCTCCGGCGGTGCAGTCAGGATGAAGAAGGCGTTGAGCCCACCGATGCCGCCGGTACCACCGAGTGCCTGGTCACCGTAAATGCGAGCTTCCACACCTTGGGCGCGCAGTTCGCTGACCCGCGCTCGTGCCCGGTCCATCAAAGCATGCACCGGACCGAACTGAATGGCATCGGTGGGGCAGGCCTTGGCGCAGGCTGGTTCCAGGCCATCCTTGAGCCGGTCATAGCAGAGCGTGCACTTGTGCGCCTTGCCGTCGAGTGGACTGAGGGCGGGGACGCCGAAGGGACAGGCCGGAACACAGTAGCCGCAGCCGTTGCAGATATCCTGCTGGATCACGACCGTATCAAACTCGGTGCGGATGATGGCGCCAGTCGGGCATGCCTCCATGCAACCGGCGTGGACACAATGCTTGCAGACGTCGCTCAGCATGAGCCAGTTGCTCTGGAAGGGCGCGAGGGTCGTTGGACGTCGCCCTTCCCGATCGCTGATCCGCTCGATGAAGGCGACATGACGCCAGGTGGTCGCGCCGAGATCGCCGGTATTGTCGTAACTCATGCCGGTGAAGCCGAAATCGTCCATCGGCAGCTGGTTCCACTGCTTGCAGGCGACCTCGCACGCTTTACAGCCGATGCAGAGGGTGGTATCGGTGAGGAAGCCGAAGGCGCCTGGCCGGGCTCGCGTGGTGCCTTCGAGTGCTGCTGGTCCCTTCACGGTGCCTTTCCTTCCTGCAAACGCCCCTTGCGGATCGTGCAGGTGAACGATTTCGCCTCGTGAATGAGGGAGTTGGGGTCTTCGATCAATGCGGCTAGTTCATTCGCGATTCCCCCGGTAGCCAAGCCACCGAAGCCGAAGTGCCAGGGCATGCCGATGACGTGAACCGTCCGTCCCGCGATCGTGAGCGGCTGAACACGTTCGGTCACGAGTGCGCGTGCCTCGGTGCTCCCGCGCGCCGTCTCGACGACGACCCAGTCGCCGGTCGCGATGCCGAGTTCCCGTGCGAGTTCCGGGCTGATCTCGACGAACCCGGCCGGTTGCAGCTCGGCGAGCCACGGTACCCAGCGACTCATTCCTCCAGCTGTGTGATGTTCAGTCAATCGGTAGGTGGTGATGACGTACGGGTAGCGTGGGTCGGCAATCTCGTGATAGGGATTGTCCGGTCGGAGGAAGACCGGGGCGACCGGACTCCGTGGCTGAGTCGGATAGAGCAGGTTGGGAACCGGGCTCTCCCACGGCTCGTAGTGCGTCGGAAGTGGACCATCGGCGAGGCCGGTCGGCACGAAGAGCCAGCCCAGGCCGTCGAGCATCATGACGAACGGAGCTGTCCCAGGGTGAGCGTCGAGCCCCTTGGCCCCGGGAGTCGGCTGGTAATCGGGCGGCTTGGTGGCTGGGAAATCGGGAACGTCGTACCCGACCCAACGTCTCTGCTCGGGGTCCCACCAGATCCACTTCTTCCGTTCGCTCCAGGGGCGACCCTGTGGGTCAGCTGAAGCGCGGTTGTAGAGAATGCGGCGATTGGCTGGCCACGCGAAGCCCCAATCGAGGCTGGCACGGTCGTCGCCCTGTCGGCGCTTGGCGCGATGCTCGCCCTCCGGTGTGACGATACCCGCGTAGATCCAGCAACCGCAGGCAGTCGATCCGTCGTCAGCCAATTCATGGAATCCGGCGATCGGTCGTCCGTCAGCGACACGATACCCGCTGATCTCGCGGGCGATCGCCATGAGATCGGGCTCCTGGTGCGGTCCGGTCGTGGGGTAATCCCAGGTCAAGGCTCGGATTTGCTGACCGGCCGGAGAATCGTCGTCGGCGTAGAGCTCCTTGAGGCGACGGCCGAGGTGGTAGACGAAATGAGCCTCGGAGCGCGCATCGGCCGGTGGATCGATGGCTTTGTCGTGCCACTGGACGAGGCGATGCGTGTTGGTGAAGGTGCCGTCCTTCTCTGCCGCGATCGCCGCTGGGAGGAAGAAGACCTCGGTCCTGATATCTTGGGACCGAACCTCGCCGTTGCGCACTTCCGGGGCATCGCACCAGAAGGAGGCCGTCTCGATCTCATGGACATCCCGCACCACCAGCCAGTCCAGATTGGCCAGGGCGCGGCGGGCCAGCCGCGCGTTTTGCCCGCCGACGGCTGGGTTCATCCCCATGACGAAGAGTCCCTTGATGATCCCGTCCTCCATCATGGTGAGGATCGACTGAAACGAGTAGTCGCCGCCGATCTTGGGGAGGAAGGTGTAACCGAAGTCGTTCTCTGGGGTCGCCGCATCCCCGTACCACGCCTTGAGGAGCGAGATCAGGAACTTGGGCATGTCGTACCAGAGGCCAGTTGCGGGGCGCTCGCTGGCGAAGTAGCTCGCGAGCGTCGCGTGCTCCGGGATCGCGCGCGGCATCTTGAGGTAGCCAGGCAAAAGATCGAAGAGTGTCGGGATGTCGGTCGATCCCTGGATGGTGGCGTGCCCACGGAGCGCCAGAATGCCTCCGCCGGGGCGGCCGATGTTGCCGAGCAGGAGCTGCAGCAAGGCGCAGCACGAGATGATCTGCGTGCCGATGGTGTGCTGCGTCCAGGCGACCGCGTAACAGAAAGCGGTCGTTCGCTCGCGGCCGGAGTTGGCGAGGATCGTCTCGGCGACGCGGAGGAACAGCTCACGCGGCACGCCGCAGACTTCCTCGACGAGTTCCGGCGTATAGCGCGCGAAGTGCCGTTTCACGAGTTGGAAGGCGCAGTTGGGATGCTGGAGCGTCAAATCCCGCTCCGGCTCGACCAGCGGGCGGCAGGGCCAGCGCTCACCCTCGACGCGGTGAATCTGCGCGGCATAGTGCCAGCTCGCGGAATCGTAGCGGCGTTGCTCGGCTCGGTATCCGCTGAAGAGCCCGGCGAGGTCCTCGGTGTCGCGAAAGTCAGCGGAGACGATCACGCTGGCATTGGTGTAGTGTAGAACGTACTCGCGGAAGAATGGATCGGTCTGCCAGCGCTCGTGATTGACGACATAGTTGACCAGCGCGCCGAGGAAGACGAGATCACTGCCTGGCCGGATCGGGACGTACAGATCGGCCAGCGCGGAGGTGCGCGAGAAGCGCGGATCGACGTGAATGACCCGCGCACCGCGCGCGCGTGCCTCGACGACGAAGCGGAAGCCGACCGGGTGGTTCTCGGCCATGTTCGAGCCCATGATAACGATGCAGTCGCTCTCGGCCAGACTCGCCAGCGTCGTCGTCGCACCGCCTCGACCCAGTCGGGCGCCCAGACCGGGCACCGTGCTGGAGTGTCATATGCGTGCCTGGTTCTCGACCGCGACGATCCCCAGTCCGCCAGTGAACAGCTTCTTGATGAGATAGTTCTCCTCGTTGTCCAACGTTGCGCCACCAAGATGGGCGATGCCGAGCGTGCGGTTGACAACCATCCCCTGGTCGTCGCGATGCACGAAGGTCGCATCGCGGGTCTGTTTGACGAGCTGGGCGATCCGCTCCATCGCCCACTCCAGCGGACGCTCTTCCCAGTGGTCACTGTACGGTGCGCGGTACTTGACGCGGAGCTGGCGCAATGGGCTGTGGATGAGCTGCCAGGTGGCGGCTCCCTTCGGACAGAGCGTTCCGCCGTTGATCGGACTCTCGTAGTTCCCCTCGATGTCGATGATGCGCCCGTCCTTGGTATAGACGAGCTGGGAGCATCCGACCGCACAGTAGGGGCAGACGCTGATGCTGACGTCGGCGCCGCGGACGCGTGCATGAGCCTGGCGCGTCGTCTCGCTCACCGGGTTCGGAACGAAACCGACGTGCTGTCGCAGCCGTTGGAGAAGCCTCATGAGCGCTCGCCTTCCGCTCTCCTTGCCGGCGCTTGGTCGAAGACCGCTGTCGCGCGTCCATGATAGCCGAAGAGTTGGAGCGCCTGCCGCCACGCTTCTCGTTCTTCACCCTTGGGCTCGTGTGCAAAGCGATAGTCCGCCTTGCGGAAGAATTCGTTGCAGAGGTGCTCCAGGCTCGCGAGTCGGTCGCGCAGAACCTGGTGGATCGTCGCGATCGCTTGCTCGTGGTGTCTGCCGGCGGCTCGTGCCACTCGATGGACATGAGGGAGACAGCACCCGCCGCTGGTGGCATAGCGGTCGCGCACATCTTCGTCGTACTCCAGGACGTCGAGCAGCATCAGCGCGGTGTGGCTCGCTGCCTCCTCCTCGACCTCGCACAGAAGGCAGAGCCCATCCGGCTGGAGGACACGCGTGAGAGCGTCGCCAGCGGAGACGTGCCGCCGCAGCTGCTGAAACCTGCTGCGCAGGGGCGGTGCTGGCGCATCGAGGGCTCGCAGGATATCGGCGATGATCCAGCTGAAGATCGCCGTCAGCTGCCACTGTGGCCCACGCTCGCCGATCAGGGTGAGGTGACGCGGGCAGAAGCCGCGCGATCGGACATACCGGAGAATGACGCTCGGCTCGCTATAGGATTCGTGAAAGAACCAGAAGAGGTAGCGCTCGATCGCTTCCTGGCCGGCACGACAAATCGGGCATCCTCCTCGAGCCAGCAGGTGACGGATCTCGCTGGCGGCGTATGCTGCCGGAGCGCGTCGGTGCATCGCTGCTACCATCGGACGACCAAAACGCTGCATGGAGCGTGGCGCACCACCTTATCGGCAGTCGTGCCGAGGAAGACCCCCCAGACCCCGGAGCGGCCGCTGTGCCCGATCACCAGCAAATCGAACGCGCCGCGCTGCGCTTCCTGGACGAGCAGTTGGGCAGGATGCCCCATACGAGTCACCGTGTGCAGTTCCACCCCGAATTCCGTTGCCTGCTGGTGCGCTGCCTCTTGCAGGGTGCTCAGCTCTTGTTCGACGATGCGACGCTGTTCGTCGATCTCCGCGATGGTTGCCGTTCCCCACTGCGGAATCTCGATGACGGAGAGGCTCCATAATTCAGCCCCGAACAGGCGCGCCAGCTCGATGGCGTGGCGCAGGGCCGCCTGTGCCCCTGGTGAACCATCGAATCCGACGAGAATTTTGCGGTACATCGCTCAACCGTCCTCTCGTGTCGCTCGCTCGGCGACGAGTTCCGTCTCCACTCCAGGCAGAGGTGCCGCGGTGTCGGCCGGGGCGCGCGGCGTCTCCTCGGTGCGTGGCAGGAACCAGGTCTGTGCGATCCACGTGGGTACCAACGCGGAGGCGATCACCGCGGTCACCAGTGCAGTGTACTGGGTGCGGTCGATGATGCCGTTGTTGAGGCCGAAGAGTGCGGAAATAGTACCAAAAGTCAGGCCTGTCGACATCAGCAGGGTGGTATAGGCGCTCGTGCGCCGCTCGAGCCCGAAGACGAGCGTCAAGGGTCCGACTCCGAGAAGCTTCGTGACCATCTTGACCAAGAGCAGCGCGACGATCAACCCGATACTGCTGACGAGCGCTGGCAGGGAAACGTACAAGCCTGCCTTGAGGAAGTACCATGGCGTGAGCAGAGCGAAGGCCAGGGTACGCAGGCGCAGCATGAGTGGGCGATGATGCGTGAAAATCTCAGCGATGGCCAGGCCGACCAAGTACGCTGGCAGAACAGCTTCGCTCTTGGCGATCGTCGCCAGCCAACCGAGGAAGAAGAGTACCAGGAGCAGGAATTTGACTTCTGGCTCGCTGACGCGGTTTCCCCACGCTGCGATCACGAATCGTGTCACTCGCCCGAGCAAGAAGAGCGTGACTGCCGTGACGACGACGAAAACCACGAGGTGCAGGTCATAGTTCGCAAAGAGAAGCCCCAATGCGAGAACCGTGCCCAAGTCGTTGACGAAGCAGGCGGCCAGGATCAACTTGCCGATGTCGGTCTCGTTCAGTCCGGTTTCCACCATCACCGCATAGACGACGGCGACCGAAGTGGTGGAGAGAGCGAGGCCACCGATCCAGGCTTGTGGCCAGCTCCAACCCGCGACGAAGCGTGTGAAGGCGGTGGCACCGAGAAACGGCGCGAGGAATCCAGCGAAGCCGATCGCGAGACTCGCCTTGAGGTGCCGGCGCAGGGCTTCCGGCTCGATCTCCGCCCCGGCGAGGAAGGTGAGGACGACCGCCCCAAAACTGGCGAGCGCATTGATCCAGGTATCGGTCTGGAGGCCGAGCGTATTCCCGGCGACGATACCGACCAGGATCTCGACGAGTGCGACGGACAGTCCGAGGCGAATGGAGATGATGCTCGCTAAAAATGCGAGTCCGATCCAGAGTGCGGCAGTGGCCCAGATGTTTGCCATCGATGCCCCCTTCCCGCTCGTTCCGTTCGCAGTTTTCGAGGACGGGGGCAGAAGAAAAACTCCTGCCCGCACGTCCTGCGAGCAGGAGCCATCAGCCTTCTCTGGCGCTTCGGGCTCTCGACGAGCCCCGGCGGACTCCATCGCCGTTCGACTCGAGCATACCACTGTCCCAGAGAAAAGGGAAGGAGATCCGCTGTCGCGGGAGAACCGCTTCGGGGTGAGCTGCACTCGCCACTGCGCCGTCTCCTCGGCTAACGGGCAAAATCGCTGGAAACGAGGGCGAGTGCCAGACTGTCCGGCCCTCTGTTATCCTTCCGGACGCGAGGGGCAGGAACGTGGCAAACCGCGGGACAGACTGGCTGGCGCAAGCGCGACGCGATCTCGCCCATGCTGAGCGGGCTCACCAAGCTGGCGACTACGAGTGGGCTGCGTTCGCTGCGCAGCAGGCTGCTGACAAGGCTGTCAAAGGGTTGCTCCTCGGACTCGGTGGCGAGGGATGGGGCCACAGCGTCTGGCGATTGCTCAGCGGACTCGCCGCTCGTCTCGAGGTACCGGAAGCGTTGCTCGACGCTGCCCGACGATTGGACCGTCACGACATTTTGGCGCGCTATCCGAACGGTTTCCCTGCCGGCCTTCCCGGCGAGTACTACACGGAGCGCGATGCAGCGGAGGCGATCGTCGATGCACGAGCGATCGTCGAGTTCTGTGAGCGTGCGTTTCCTCGACCGTGAAAGCGTGTTCGCTGCCCTGCGGGAAGCGGCGCGCGAGGCTGGCCGCTGTCCTGGCGTGCGAGCGATCTACCTCTTCGGCTCCTTCGCCAGCGGTATCCCGACGCCGCGCAGCGATGCTGACCTTCTCGTGGTGATCGCCGACGGGGCGGATCGAGCAGCCGCGCGGGCATGCTGCGAGGAGGTTTTCCAGCGGTTGCCGGTGCCTGTCGATCTCTTCGTCTGGAGCGAAGCAGAAGTGGCAGCGAGTGCCGCGAGCGGTCGCGGCCTGGCTGCCAATGTGCTCCCGCGAGCGATCCGGCTCGTGTGAGGTCTGCGCGGCTCAGGTGCCTGGGGCGCTTCACGGCAGTGCAAGGCGGACGACGACCGGCCGATGATCCGACGCACTGATCGGTGGAACCGAGCCGGCGAGGGGCCGCAGCTCGTCGGTGATGAACAGGTAGTCGATCCGCCGGTCGTCCGCGGAGGTCGGGTCGGTTGCCCCGACTGCGGCTGCGGCATCGATGAGGCCGGATTCACTGAGTCGGATCAGTTCGGGGCTACCGGGCTCGGCATTGAAATCGCCTCCCAGGACGAGCGGGCGCATCGGCTGGAGGAAGACGAGCAGCTCCTCGATCTGGGCCAGCCGGACGGTCACCGCTTGCCGAGGGTCGTCGAGGTGGGTGCTGGCGACCCACAGTGAGCCGGTGGGAGGCGCCAGTCGTACTGCGATGGCACCCCGCTGCAGGTTCTCGGTCACGCGGAAGCGCGTGGTCCTGATCTCCAGTGGTTGGCCGTGGCTGAGGACCGCGTTGCCCCAGAGACCATCGTCGCTGGCTGGACCCCAGGCGGCCTGCATGCCCAAGCGGCGGCTGAGCCAGGTGAGTTGGTCAGCACTGGAGGTCACCAGCCAGCCACGGCTGACTTCCTGAAGGAGGACGATGTCCGGCTGCAGGCGTTCGATCGCTTGGGCGGTGGCTTCCAGATCCCAGCGGTGCTGGCGATCGTAGCCCGACTGGATGTTGTAGGTGACGACGAGGAGATCGTTGCCGCCTGCGCGCGGCACTGGTTCCTGCACCCGCGTGGTGAGGAGTTGCCACACGAGAGCGCCGGCGAGCGGTCCGGCGACCAGGAGCGCGATATGCGGCAGCAGCGCGACCGTACCCGCCGGCCAGGCCCTCGGCCACTCGAGCGCAGCGAACAGCGCGACCAGCCCGAACAGCGCGAGCACGATCGAGTGGTCGCCGGTGGCTGTGTAGTAGCGGAAGAGGAGAGCGACCTGGAGCAGGTTCCCGAGAGCCAGCGCGCTCGCGATGCGCAAGACGCTCGCTGGCACGCGGAGCGGGCGGCCACCGAGCGCGACGACACCGGTGAGAACCGTCCAGGTCAGCGCCGCTGCGGCGATGCCGATGGCGGCTCTCCAACCATCATCCCAGGCGAGCCAGCATCCACCCGCACCGAGAAGCGCCGTGAGGACCCAACCCAGCCAATGTCTGCCGGCGAGCGGAAAACTCGCGAGGCCCACGAGGAGGGCGAAGCCGAGGAGCGCGCTCGCCGCAGCGAGCGGCCAACCGGTGTGGACGATCGCGAAACCGATATTACCGGTCAAAAGATGAAAGAGACCGAGCGCGGGGCCGAAAGCGAAAAAGCCGAGTGCCCCGCGCGGCTCGACCGGTCCCCGGTCAGCCACGACCAAAACCACAGCGACGAGCAGGAGAACGAGCAGCCCAGCCGTGGCGAGGTGACTTCCCAATCCAGGGTTCCAGGGAAGGTCGATCGTCGTCCGTGCCGTGCGGAGTGCGAGATCGAGACCAGCACCCGCGAGGATGCCGAGTCCGGCGCGGGCTCGCCAGCGGAGAAGCGGGATCAGCATCCAGTTCACGGCAGCGAATCCCACAGCAGCGAGGATCAGGCGAGCGAGCGGCCAGTCGACGAACTGGAGACCGGCTCGGGTGGCGACGAGGAGCACCGTCGCCACCGGCAGGAGTCGCCCACCGCTCAGCCTCCCAACGAGTGGCGCGAGGATCGGACTCGCGAAGACGATCGCGATCAGGCCGAGCAGGACCAGCCGCCGGCTTTGATCGACGACGAAGACGAGATCGGAGACGAACACGCGCGTTACCTGGAGGCCGAGGACGACGGCGAGCGCCACAGCGAGTCCAGCCCACCAGGTGACATCCGACGCCATACGAGGTAGACGAGAAGCGGTCGGACGAAAAGGTGATCGCCTCACAGGTATGTCCACGCGCTGGTCCACGACCTGCCCACGGTATCGAGAGCCAGACTAGAAGAAAATGCCGGAACGAGCAAGGAGCGATCGGCCCGAACCGCCGGCGGACGATGAGCGATCCTGCTCGACAGGAGCGAAGAGGGGCGAGCGGCCGAAAGGCTCGGTGGCGACGAGGCACGCGCGATGGTACGCGGGCTGTTGGCAACGCGTGCCTGCTGATTCTGCCGGCAGACGAGTCCTGGCTTCTGCTCTGGTCGTCGACGCGCGGTTCGCTCGGAGCGGAAGGCCAGGTCGTGTGGGAGCTGCTACCGTGCGGTCGACTCCTCGGAAAAGAGGCGGGGCAGGGATCTTGACAACGTGGCACGATCGTGCTATTTTGAGAGTGCGATCCCGACGAGTTGTCGTCGGACCGTCGCGGAAGAGCGCCTGGGTGACCAGGCAGCTCGCTCCTGATCCAGCGGCCACCTGCTGGATCAGCCGTTCCGGAAGGAACGGCGCCAGAATCGTTCACCAACCGGACCGGCGCGAGCCGGGAAGGGGGGTGAATCGAGGAACTGGCGGATCACGCGCCGGGACGAGAGAGGCTCGTCGGGATCGCTTTTTGCTCCGTTCGCTCGTCGCTGTCGCTTCTCCGGTTCCTGGCGTTTCTCCCGGCATGACCGTGCTGATGGACGTGCTCGCACGGGTGCGCATCTCCGCCCTGAACTACTCGAGGGCGCGATTGTGCGTGCTATCCTTCGCCCCGAGCCGGCCCGATGGGGGAAAGCGAGGACAGCGTGAATCCGAATCACCAGTCTCCGCTCGAGGTGATCCACCAGGCGATGCGGGAGATCGTCTCCTTGCACCGCGTCACGGTCAACCAGCTGAGCGAATTGATCGGTGTCCAGCGCGAGACGACTGGTCAGCTCCACGGTGTCATCGACGCGATGCGCGAAGTGAGTGCCCTCTTCCGCGAAATGACCAATACCCAGTCCAAGGTGAACGACTTCCTGAACATGCTCAGTCAGGAGCTCCGCAACGTCGCTGAGATCGACGAGACGACGCGCCGACTCTTAGCTGATTTCATCGAGCAGCTGCAACAGCTGTGGCCCCATCTGGAGGAGGTCACCGGGCAACTGGTCGGCTTCGGGGTGCTGCTGCGGCAGCTGTTCCGCGAACAGGAACGAGCGAACCTTCTGGTACTCGCTGAGGATGTCGCTCGGCGTGTTCCCAATCTCTTTTGCCGACATCTCACCCAGTTGCGTTGGGGTGTCCCGGGGGAGTTCTACGATGAAATACAGGGGCAAGTGCCGGAGGGAGCGCTCGATTCTTGGCTCTCGGCTGACCTGGTGGTGACCGGCGTGTTGCGGCAAGCAGCCGAGGCTCCGCCGCTTTGGATCGTCGGTTGGGTCGTTCCGGAGATCGACGAGCCGGCGGTGACCAGTGCGCGGGACCGTCTCGTCGCCTTGCGGGAAACGTTCCCGCGGGTGCTTCCAGCGCTGGTCGCGCTCCGTCCGACCGACGACGCCGGATTGGCTTCCTCCCAAGGGGTCCTGGTCATCGCGGACCGCGTGCTCCGGAACTGGGAGGAAGCGCTCGCTCGCTGGCTGGTGCATCCCGAGTAGCTCGCTGAGAGAAGTGGAGGAGACGGTCGGTGATCGACCGGTGGGCCGATCGACTGGGAACGCTCCTCGAGCCGGGCATCCGGGCAGTCATCATTCTGCTACTGGCCTGGCTCGCTGTGCGCGTCGCTCGTCTCGTCATCCGGCGCGGCGTCGCCCGGCTCTTGTCGTCGAGGCGGGCGACGGATCGCGAGTTCGCCACTCGCCTCCGCACCCTCACCTCGTTGGCCGAGTCAGCGACTCGTCTGATCGTCTGGATCCTGGCAGGACTGACCATTCTCGCGGTCTTCGGTGTCCCGATCGGTCCGCTCTTGGCCAGTGCGGGAGTAGCTGGTCTCGCGGTGGGGCTCGGGGCCCAAACCTTGATCCGGGATATCATCGGCGGGATCTTCATCGTTCTGGAAGACCAGTTCCATGTCGGCGACGTGATCACCGTCAACGCGATCAGTGGGCAAGTCGAGTCGCTCACCCTTCGCTATACCGTGCTGCGCACCCTGGATGGTGCCTACGTCGTCATCCCGAACGGCGAGATCCGGATCGTTCAGAATCTGTCGCGTGACTGGGCGCGCGCGGTCATCGATGTGGCGGTCACGCCGGAGGAAGACGTCGATCGTGTGGTCGCCGTGTTGCGTGATCTCTTGGCGGGACTCCCGAACGATCCGGTGCTCGGCCCCCTCGTGCTCGAGCCCGGCGAGGTGCTGGGGGTGGAAGCGATCGCTCCCCAGCAGGCGACGGTACGACTCGCAGTCAAGACGCGTCCACTCGAGCAGTGGCGGGTGGCGCGCGAACTGCGGCGCCGGATCTTGCTCGCCTTGCGTGAGGCTGGCGTGAGCGTCCCTTATCCGCGAACGGTCACGATCATCCAGCCGCCGGACTCGGCCGAACCCTCACCGTCCTGAGCCTCGTGTTAGACTGGGGTCGAGGAATCGAGCGGCCGGTCGGAGGCCCGAGCATGCGTGTGGTGCGCAACGTCGGTTATCTCAAGAAGCGGCAACGCGGCACACGGATCATGATCGCGCTCGGGCTGAGTGGACTCTTCGGCTCGGTCGCTCTCACCTTCTTGCAACAGCTGCTGTACGTCTACTTGGCATACGCCCTGCTCATCACCGGCTTCCTGTTCTTCAATGCCGGCATGCAGCAGTGGGCGAAGTGGAATCGCCGGCCACGACCGGACGAGCTGCTGGACTCGGCGCTCCGGCGCTTGAACGATCGCTATACGCTGGTCCACTTTCCCGAAATCCCAGAGGGATGGCGCCCCGAGCATGTCTTGATTTGGCCTGGCGGGATCCTGAACATCACGACGCGCGAGTTGGCGGGGCGGATCGTCGTCAAGGGGACCCGTTGGCGCCGGCTCGATCGTCTCTTCATCCGGCTCCTCACCTTCGGTGGGCCGCCGCTCGGGAACCCGACGATCGAATGCCAGCGGCAGATGGAAGCCTTACGGACGTTTCTCCAGCAGCGTGACTTGCCTGGCGCAGACCTGGTCGAGGGGTTGATCGTGTTCCTGAACGATCAGGCGCAGCTGGAGGTGATCGAGTCGCCGATTACCGTGGTGACCCGCAAGGAACTGCTCGAGGCTGTGCGCATGCTGGGAACCGAACGGCGCCTCAGCCAAGGCGAAATCGACGAGATCGTGGCCGCGCTCTCGCAAGGCGAACAGGTCGAAGGACCGATCTCGCTGGCGACGCGCGTTCCTGCCAAGACGAAGTGAACGCGACGAACGACCTCTCGCCATCTCGAGCGACACCCGGTTGGCCGATCATCGGGCACGAGGGAGCGGTCAGGACGCTCGCCCGGGCCATCGAAAGCGGCCAGGTGCATCATGCCTACCTCCTGGCTGGTCCGGCTGGGATCGGGCGGACGACGCTCGCTTTCCTCTTCGCCCAAGCCTTGCTCTGCGAGGTAGCAGCTGAGCAGCGGCCGTGCGGGACCTGCCGCTCCTGCCAGCGGA